>JRYJ01004250.1_pt1 | contig 30634 bp, 30 predicted proteins | sample 235371 | NCBI WGS metagenome assembly JRYJ01 (sample SAMN03074219, study PRJNA261477) | activated sludge metagenome | biome: Wastewater Treatment Plant; feature: Wastewater; material: Activated sludge; isolation source: activated biomass of a wastewater treatment plant treating hydrocarbon... ... | reverse complement strand
ACATATGTCGCTATGTTTAGCAGACCTGGCTCGGAGGTCAAGACCTACGTCGATGGTGTGCCCTTCTACATGGGCGTGTGGAATCACCCATTGCTCGATCTACTGCCCCTCAACGGCATGCAGTCGATCACCGTGTACAAGAGTCCGCAACCGCAGATCAGCGGCGACAACTTCGCTTCCATAGACCTCACCAGCAAGCGTGCGACCGAGGATGGTGTGCATGGCGGGGGTCGGGTCTCGAGCGGTTCCTTTGGCACTTTCATAGAGCAAGTCGATCTGGTCGGGCGCAGCGGAAACTTGGACTACATGCTAGCGCAGGGCTACGCACGTTCCCACGGCCACCGCGCCAATGCTGACGGCGAGCTGTTGAGCATCATGGGTCGCATCGACTTGCGGCTCACGGAGAACTGGTCGGTCGGCGCAAGTTTCCTCCACACCGACAACAAGGCGCGCGATCCTGGCAACGTACGTGTCCCGGCGCCCGCGACCGCCCCGCGCTATGACACCGAGGGCTCGATCCTTTCCGCGTCGTTATACCATCGACACGGCGACTGGCGCGGCGACCTGCGCGTCTACAGCAACAGCGCCGACGGCGACTGGCTGAACCAGCCCGGTGATACGCGCACACGCTCGCGCCTGTCCGGCGTACGCTGGCGCGAGGAGTTCTCGCCCTGGCGCGGCGGCGCGTTGGTGGCCGGCATCGACCACGATCGCATTAGTGGCGATGTCGATTTCGTCTTCGGTGGCGGCACGAGCCGCTTCGACGGACCGAGCGTCCGCATCACCTCTCCCTATGCGGCGTTGAGCCAGAACATTCCGCTCGGCGGCAATTGGGCACTGGTGCCCTCCGCCGGCGTGCGTTCCTACAAGCACAGCGAGTTCGACTCGAAGACGGCACCCCATGCCGGCCTTTCTCTGGTGTCGGAGCGGCTGACGTTGTTTGCCAATGTTTCCCGCGGCATCAATTACCCGGGGTTGGAGGTGGCAGTGCTGTCGAGCTTGATTCCGCCGCTGGGTACGACTTGGCGTCAGCTTGATGCAGAAGAACTCAAACACGCTGAAATCGGCGTCAAGCTGGCGCCGACCGGCTCGACGAGCATCGACCTGAGCTTGTTTGAGGACAAGGTCAAAAACCGTTACATCTTCGGATTTCCACCCGACGTGCCGCCGCCGCCCCAGTTCATCAACCTAGGCAGCTATCGGATGCGTGGCGCCGAGCTTGCCGTCAGGCAGGACATCGGCCGCGACTGGAGCATATTCGCCGGCCTGACGCTGCTCGATCCGAGCATCGACAACCTGCCCTACGCACCGGACCGGGCGCTCACGGTGGGAATCAACGGCAGGATTGGGCCGGTACGCATCGCCCTCGACGGCCAGCATCAGTCCGAGATCTTCGCGCTGAACCGCTCGCGCGCAGCCGGCGCCGCCAACACCGAGAGGGTCGCTGCCTTCACCGTGGTCAATGGGCGGCTGGGCTACGATTTGCCCGTGCTCGGCAGGAAGGGCGAGGTCTTTTTGGCCGTGGAGAACCTGTTCGACCGCGACTATCAGTATCGGCCCGGCTACCCCATGCCGGGGCGCGGGGTGCAGATCGGCATCGCAGCTAGCTTCTGATGAACATACACCGCGCTGTGCTCGGGTCGCTGTTCGCGGCGTGCGTGGCGGTAATCCTGTCCGGGGCGGCGGCTGCGGCGGACGATGGCTCGCGCCCCCCGACGCCCACAGTCGAACAGTGGATCGACTGGGGCAGCCGCGTGCATGGTGGTTTCGGCGTCCTGATTGCGATGGGCATACGCGTCGGCGTTGACGCACTTGCGCGCCTGGGCGCGGCACGGCGCGAGGTGGATGTCACCTATTTCGATAGCCCGTCGACCCCCTGTCCTTGTGTGGTCGATGGTGTGATGGTAGCGGTGTCTGCCAGCCCGGGACAGAAGAACCTTCGGATTGCTACCGAGCCCGCCGCGCCTGGGTATTTCGGTGAGGTCCTGGTGCGCCACCGCAGGTCGGGCGACGCGGTGCGCTACTGCTTGAGGGCGGAGACCCTGTCGAGGCTGCTCGAGGGACAGGCACTCAAGGATCTTCGGGCGCGCTACGACCTTGTGAACAACATGGCTGCTGCCTCTCTCTACGAGATTGTCGCCGGCGATGGCAGGTGCGTACGCGATGCGGGCGCGGATGGAGCGGACACGAGTACCGACGCGGCACGGGCAGCGCCGAACTGATGAGTCATAACGACCGCAACTCGCATCTACGGCCAGACTGGCGTGATCGATCGAAGCGCGACCGACGGGGGATGGAACAGCTGGGTGAGAAGGGAGGCCGAGTACCCAAGGCGGCAGGATTTCCCCGTGTCGACTATTGTATGAGTGCATTCGACGCCGTCGCGGACTGGTCGGGGGCATATCCTTCATCGGCTGCGGACGCGGTCGTCGAGCAAACGTCACAACCTCATCAGGGGCCCTTCCATGAGAACCATCAAAAACACCGACATGAGCAGGCGTGACCTGCTTGCCGCGAGCGCCGGGGGTGTACTGCTCGCTGTGGCCGGCGGCGTGGCCGCTGCCCAGAAGGACCATGAGCACCACCATGGCGCCGCCAAGTCGCCCGTGGTGGATGCCGCCGAGAAATGTGTGAGCACCGGACGGGCTTGCATTAGTCACTGCCTGGACAGTTTCAAGGCCGGCGACACTTCACTCGCCGATTGCGCGCGATCTGTGGAAAACATGATGCCCGTGTGCGACGCCATGGCCCAGCTCGCCACCTCCGGCTCGCGGCATCGCAAGGCGCTCGGCCAGACCTGCGTCGCAATCTGCGAGGATTGCGAAAAGGCCTGCCGCACGCACGAGGACAAGCACGCCGTCTGCAAGCAGTGCGCCGACGCCTGCGCCGCGCTGGTCAAGGCATTGAAGTCAGCTTGAGTGTGCTCCTGTCGGCGCCTGCGGTGCGGGTGCGGCAGCTGTTTGCGCCTTTGCGCGCCCGGCACACAGGCGCGCTCGACCCTTCGTTTCGGCCCCGAGTCGCGCTCTCCAGGGGAGACGGTGTCGCCGCGCCTTGCCCCACCGGGGTGCGACGATTTGTCTCATGGTTGCGCCGACGCCGTTGGCTAGAATCCGTTGCCGGGCAGATGCGCGCGGGTCGGAGTATGATTTCGAACTTTCCTCGAGGAGGCAGCAGATGGCAAAGCACAGGCACACGGCATGGGCGGCGTTGGTCGGCATCGCCGTGGTCACGGCGAACGTGTCGGCCCAGGAAGTCACCGTCAAGGAGCCTTGGGTGCGCGGCACGGTCAAGGCGCAGAAGGCGACCGGCGCGTTCATGGAGCTGACGAGCAAGGATTCTGCGACGTTGCTCGGCGCCAGCAGTCCGGTGGCCGGTGTGGTCGAGGTGCACGAGATGGCGATGGAGAACAATGTCATGAAGATGCGAGCCATCCCGAAGCTGGACCTCCCCGCCGGCAAGGCCGTGGCGTTGAAACCCGGCGGCTACCACATTATGCTCATGGATTTGAAGCAACAACTGAAGAAGGGCGACTCGGTGCCGATCACCCTCAAGTTGGAGGGCAAGGACAAGGCGGTGAAGACGGTGGATGTGAAGGCCGAGGTGCGCGATCTGGCGAGCGGTGGCGAGTCCGCGCACAAACACTGAATCGGTTAGCGCGTGCCGAACGAAAGCCGCCGAGAGGCGGCTTTGCTTATTCTCCCGCCGTGAGCAGTGCCGCGCCGTCGATGTCAGAACCGCCCGGCGTCGAGGCGTTCGAGCAGGTCGCCGGTCACCTCGTCGAAGCGCAGTATCCGCTTTCCCTTGTGGTCCTTCAGGAACTCGTCGGCGTCTTCACGGTTGGCCACGGGAATCAGTTCATGCCCCATCGGCCCGAGTACGTCGGTGCCGATGACGTAGAGCGCCTTGCGTGCGTCCATGCGCTGCAGATTGTAGAAATCGGTCACCCACAGCCCGACCATGTCCTCGCGCCGGTGTCCGGCGGCGTACCTGGCCGGGTCGAGGTAGAACTTAAAGAAGTCCTTGGCACCGTCAAAGAAATGGGCATGGCCGTCCTTGTAGATGATCGTCGCCACCCAATTCGGATACTTTGCCACCAACATGCCGCACACCGGGCACAAGTCCTTTGCGCCCGGTTTCGGCGGCGCGGGCAGGGCGGGCGCGACGGGGGGGCCGGCCCCGGCGGGGGGAGGAAGGGGGGGGGGGGGGGGGAACCAACNNGTTTCGGCGGCGCGGGCTGGGCCGCAGCTCCGGCGAGCCAGCCCGCGACGAGGATCGCAAGGAGGAAGCGGGCGATCAACCTCACCCCTGCGCCTTCCGGCGCCGCTCTTCGCGCAGCTTGCGGATCATCGCCACGTCATCGGCCATGTCGAGGTACGACTGTTTCAATGCCTCGTTGAAGTCGCCGAAAGTGCCACCGTGCTTGTCCTGAAACTGCTTGGCGACGTCCTTCGAGGCGAAGGAATGCTTGCTGCGTTTGGTCATGGCGTGCTTGAGATCGGCACCGATGAGATAGGTAAGCTTCTCGACCGGCACGAGCGGGCGCGGTTCCGACGCAGCGCCATAGTCGGTACCCCAGATCTGCTTCGGCTCACGGTCGATGTTCAGGCCGAGGCTGAGCGCAAGGCAGTGAATCGAACAGATCCCGTCGGCCAGGTCATCCGCATATTGCACCAGCATGCGAGCGCGGTGATGTTCGCGACGGTCCATGCCGCAGTAGGGGCACTTCGGATACTTGTCCAGCTCGCCTTCGAGCGGATTTGGATCGGCCTGCTTCTTCGGCACGAACTGCAGCGGCGTGCCGTCGGTTTCGCATTTTTGTTGGGCCTGGGCGCCGGTGGCGGCGAAGCCGGCGGCCAGAGCGGAAATCTTGAGCATATCGCGACGTTTCATGACGCACCTCCCTTTGGATACTGTGCGGTGCAATATTAGCGTCAGTCGATATGCTATTGTTGCGGCAAATCGTCGCATGCCGCGATGGGATGTCGAACCGCTAGCCCACGAGCCGATGCATGACCACAAAATACCGAACGCCCTGCCAAACGGTGGACATGCCCAGCGCCATGACGAACAGGGCAGCGCCTTTGAGCAGCCAGCCGCGCAGGCGCGGGCCAAGTTTGCCGAACAGCACGCTGGCGGCAAACATCGAAGGCAGCGTGCCAGCGCCGAAGGCGAGCATGAGCAGCAGACCTTCAGGGGGAGTGGTGGCCGTGGTGGCCTTGACTGCCATGGCCATGGTCATCGAGCAGGGCATTAGTCCGTTGAGGGTGCCGCCGATGACCGCGCCGACAACGGGACCGCGCCGCGTTGCCGAGACCCACTGTCCACGCACCCAGGCAAGCGGCGCGAACCCGATCGAGTGGCGCCACGGCGACAGGCCTAGAAGGTCCAGCGCGAGAAGTATGACGACGGCACCGGCGACAATCTGCAGCAGACCCTGGGCCAGGCCGAACTGTCCGGTCTGAACCAGCACCGTTCCCACCACGGCCGCGATCAGGCCAATGACCGCGTAGACCGAGATGCGGGCGCCGTGATAGGCGAGGTAAGGCGTCGCGCCCTTTGCGCCCAGCTTCATGAAGAAGCCGGAAACCAGGCTGCCACACATGCCCAGGCAATGGCCGCTGCCGAGCAGCCCGGTCATGAACGCCAGGCCGTAGGAAAGCTCGGTAATCGACTGGTGATCATGCACGGCGGTCTTCACGCTGCAGCCGCAGCGAATTCTTCACCACCGAAATCGATGACATCGCCATGGCGGCGGAGGCGATCATCGGCGTCAGCCGCCCGGCTGCCGCAAACGGAATCGCCACGGTGTTGTAACCGAGCGCCCAGAAGAGGTTCTGGCGGATGACGCGCATCGTGCGCCGCGACAGGTCGATCGCCGCGGCGACCCGTGTGATGTCGCCGCCGACCAGCGTGACGTCCGCCGACTCGAGCGCGATGTCGGCGCCGCCGCCGATGGCGAAGCCGACGTCGGCGGCCGACAGTGCCGGGGCGTCGTTGATGCCATCGCCGACCATGCCGACCTTTCGCCCCTGCGCCTGCAGCGCCCTCACCAGTTCGAGCTTCTGCGCCGGGGCCGCGCGCGCCACGACATGGTCGATGCCCAGTTCGCGGGCGATGCGCTTCGCGGCCGCCTCGACGTCGCCCGTGGCCATTACGGTTTCGAGTCCCAGGCGGTGCAGCAGGGCGATCGCTTCGCGCCCGCCCGCCCGGGGGCGGTCGGCGATCGCGAGCAATCCTGCAAGATGGCCGTTGACAGCCAGGAACACGGGCGTCTTGCCTTGCTCGGCGAATGCATCGGCTTGTGCTTGCAGCGCGGAGGATGGGATGCAAGCCGATTCCATGAGCGAGGCGTTTCCAACGAGCACCCATATGTCATCGCACTTTGCGCGCACACCCTGCCCGGGAATTGCCTCGAATCCGTCCGACGCACTGGCGCGAATGCCGCGCAGTGTCCCATAGGCGACGACGGCGCGTGCCAGGAAGTGCTCGGAAGGCAGCTCGGCTGCAACAGCCAGGGCGAGCAAGCCACTATCAGTCATGCTCGAAGCATTGATGAAATCGGTGACGGCGGGCTTGCCTTCAGTGACGGTGCCGGTCTTGTCGAACACCAGGGTCGTGAGCTTGGCCGAGGTTTCCAGGGCGGCGCCGTTGCGGATGTATATGCCGCGCCGCGCCGCCTGGCCGGTGCCAACCATGATTGCTGTCGGCGTGGCAAGACCCAGCGCGCAGGGGCAGGCGATCAGCAGCACCGCTACGGCATGGGCGAGCGCGCGCGAGGCGGGGTGCCCGGCCGCCAGCCAGCCGGCGAAGGTCAGGCCGGCGATACCGCCCACCGCCGGCACGAAACGCGCTGAAATGCGGTCGGCCATCTTCTGTACCGGCAGGCGGGTGCTCTGGGCGTGGTCGACGAGGCGCACGATGCCTGCCAGCACGGTCTCGCCATTGACCACGGTGGCGCGCATGAGGAAGCCGCCGTTGCCGTTGATGCAACCGCCGATCACCTTCTCGCCGGCGCGTCGGGTTACCGGCAGGGATTCGCCGGTGACCAGGGCCTCATCGATGTCGGACGTACCTTCGATGATGACGCCATCGATCGGCACGCGCTCGCCGGGCCGCACGCGCAGCACATCGCCGACTGCAATCTCGTCGATCGGCACGGTCATTTCGACGCCGTCGCGCACGACCTGAGCCGTCTGCGGCTGCAGTTCGATCAGCTTGCGGATCGCCGCGGAGGCGCGGCCCTTGGCGCGCTCCTCGAGCCAGCGGCCGAGCAGCACGAAGGTGACGATGCCGGCAGCGGATTCGAAGTACACGTGGTGGTGGCGCCGCAGCAATCCCGGCAGACTGTAGAAATACGCCGCACCGGCACCCAGGGCGATGAGGGAATCCATGTTGGCAGAGCGCTGCTTCGCCAACGCCCAGGCCTTCCTGAATATCTCGCTGCCGCTGCCGAACACGACCTGTGTCGTAAGCAGCCACTCCACCAAGCGTAACAGCGGCTGGCGGTGCATGAGCATGCCCAGTGCCATCACCGGTGCAGACAAGGCCGCCGCGGTCAGGAAGCGGCGGCGGGCACGTTCCAGCTCCATTCTCTCGCGCTCGACCACCATGCGCCGCTGCGCGATGGTGTCCATGGGTGCCGCGCGATAGCCGAGCGCGTCGATGAGGCGAAACACCTCTTCACGCGTGACATGGCCGATGACGCTGGCAGTGCCCGACGCGTAGTTGACGCGGGCTTCGCGGACGCGCGGGTCGCGCTTGAGCCGCATCTCGATGAGCAAGGCGCAAGAGGCGCAGGTCATGCCTTCGACAGCCGCCTGGCATTCCCGCAGCGGCTGATTTGCATCGACGGCTGCCGGCTGCGGCCGCGGTGCGGGTGCCGCGGCGACGTGGCCGAGCAGCGTGTCGAGCTGCGCGAGCAGTTGCGCTTCGGGCAGAGCGGCGGGATCGTAGTGGATGGTGAACGAGCCGATCTCCGGCGCGCTCTTCACTGCCTTCACCGGCGGCCGTTTGCGCAGCAGGATTTCGACGATGTAACAGCGCTCCGTCTCGCCGGCCAGCGCAGGCGCGACGATACGCAGCCGCCGCTCCAGCCGGTGCGCGACGCGAAATCGGACAGGAGCGATCACGGCTTCTTCATGATCTGCTTGCGATAGCGCACGAGCAGGAATAACAGATAGAAAGTGGTGAGCCAGGCGTAGCGGTACTTCAGCGGCTCTTTGAGCCAGCGCCCGGTGATCAGATCCCAGTGCACCTTGATGAGATAGAAGGCGGTGACGTCGTTGAGGAAATTGATGACGGCCTTTTCGGTGAATGCCGATTTCATCACCGGGTCGGTCTTTGCCTTGGCCATCGCCAAGCCGGCGAGCACCTCAGCCTTGATCCGCCATTGCCTGACCTTTTCGCGCAGGTGTACGGTTTGCGACTCGACCCACCGGCGGGCCTCGCCGTGCTTTCCCTCGACCGCTGCCGCGGGTGGCGCGGCGGGGGGCTCGGCGCGCAGCGCGACCGGCAGAAGATCCCGCAGTGCGAGCGCCACGTCGCGCGCGGTGCAGGCATGCGGCTCGAAATACACGGACAGCTTGCCCTGGCTGCGCCAGACGGTGACGCGATAGACCCCAGGCACGCGGCGCAGGCCCGATTCCAACGCCATGGCTGCCGCTTGGCCGCACAGCGCGGCGGGCAGCGCGAAGCGCAGATGGCCATCCTCGCGATGGCGGACGACGATGCTGCGGGCGAGTGCGTGAAGTTCGGATGCGCTCACGGGCCCTCCAACGCGCGCGTCATGATTGGGCAGGCGTCTCCGCAGAGCCTTCCTTGGCTTCCTGCTCCTTCGCCTCGGCGATCAGGTCCTCGATGTTCTCCTTCTGGTGCAGCAGGAAATCCTTGCCCATGCCCGTGGCCTTGGTCAGCGCCAGGATGATTTCCTTCTGGTGCTTGTGAATGAGGTAGCCCGCCGCGATGCCGGCCGCCAGCACGACCAGCGGATTGCGCAGCAGCACGCCGCCAAGCAGGCCGCGGCCGGCGGCGAAGCCGGTGGCCGCCAGCATGGCGCCGTGGGTGACGGGACTACTCATCATGTGGCCAGCTTGGCCCATCATGTGCGGCATGTTTTCCATCATATGATTCATGCATCACCTCCGTGACGAGTGGTGGTTGGTTCGGGTACTTCCTCGATGTTGTTCAGCATCTGGTAGATGCCCTTGCAGCCTTCGCAGCAAAAGCGCAGTGTCTTCTCCCCCGTGCGCAGGGTGAACGGCTGCGCGCCGACGTCCAGTCCGCACAGGTCGCAGGCGCGCGGCTCTTTCCCGTCGTCGCTCACTGGAGCAGCTCCGCGGCATGCCGATCAAATGTCACCTCGTCCGCTTCGCCCACGATCTTGGCACGCACGATGCCCTTGCGGTCGACAAAGAACGTGGTCGGCAGGCCGACGACGCCATACTGCTTGGCGATGACCGCCCTTTCGTCGAGCAGCGCCGGATAGGTTACGCCGATCCTGGCGACGAAGGACTTTACCGTATTCAGATCCTGGCCCGCATTGACGGCGATTACTTGCAACCCCTCCGCCCGACGGTGCTGATAGACCCGTTCAATGGCCTGCATCTCGGGTTCGCAGTAGCGGCACCAGTCGGCCCAGAAGCGGATGACGACGGGCTTGCCGGCATAGGCGGCGGGGAAATGGGCAGCGGTCCCGTCGCTACGATAGGTTTGAAATGTCGGCGCCATGTCCCCGACATTCAGCTTGACCGGCTCCGGGCCGCTGCAGGCGGCGAGCGCGAGGACGGAGAAGGCAAGGGCGGCGATCCGGCTCATGTCTCGATCAGCTTCAGATTCGATGTCCAAACCATCACCGCGGCGACAAGCGCGAAGGCGGCATAGAGCAATGCCGCTGCCATGGCCAGTTGCCGGGTCAGTCTCGGCAGCACGGTGCGCAGGCTGGCGATGCGGGCATAGGGCTGCAGCGCACCCGCGCCCAGTCCGGCAGCGGTGGCAGCGAACAGGGGCACGTACAGCCAGTAGCCTCGGTAGTCGTACTCCGCCTTGAGGGCGCAGAACGGGCAGTGATGATGCGGGTGCTCGTAGATGTAGAGGGACAGGAAGGACAGGATGCCCGCAATACCAACGACAAAGGCTACCGCCGCCGCGCCCGCCACGGCATAGCCAAGCCAACGGCCGCCGGAGCGCAGCGCACGCAGGTAGCCCGTGCCGGCGGCCAGCGCGGTCGAGGCGAAGAACGCAGCCATCGCCGGTTGCGGCGGCAGGCCGGAGGTTTCCGAGGCGAGAGTATTGCCCTCACCGGAAAACAGGCTGCCGCAGCAGGAGGTGATGACATCGGCCCTGAGGCCGAGGAAGTACTTCAACTGCAGCGCGAAGCTCGCAGCGGCAACAGGCAGAATCGCGAGCAGGAAGGCGTACTTTGCACGCAGCAGCGGATAGTCGCGCGCCCGATTGTCAGCATGGTTGATTATCAGCCACGTGGAAGCGAGGAAGAAAACGGCGATCTGCACGAGCAGCGCCGGGAAGCCGTAGGCATTGACGTTGAGCGTGCCGACCGCGCACATGGCGCCGACGAACATCACCGCCATCCGGTCGGCATTGAAGACGAACAGCAGCAGCGCCAGTAGCTGCACCGCGAACATCACGGTCAGCAGCGTAGACACCAAGTAGGTGCGTCGTTCCAGACGGAGCTGGCGCTCCGAGCCGCTGCGGATGTCCCAGTGGCGCAGCGTTTCAATGGCGAAGGGCGCCGCGGTCGCGAGCATCAGCACACCCATGCCCGAGGCCATGAGCAGAGCGATGATCGCCGGCTGGAACAGCATCAATGCTCCCCCGCCACGCGGCCGTCGCGCAGGGAGACGACGCGATCCACCGTTGCAGATTCCGTCACCAGGGGATCGTGGCTGGTGAGCAGCAGCGTCTTGCCGCGCGCCTTGAGCGACTCGAGGATGGTCATGAACTCGCAGGACAATGCCGTGTCCAGATTGGCTGTCGGCTCGTCGGCGATGACGACTTCCGGGTCGTTGATCAGGGCGCGGCAGATGGCCACGCGTTGCTGCTCGCCGCCGGACAGCCATTCGACGCGGGCATTGCGCCGGTGTGCAAGCTTCAACTCCGCCAGCAACTCTTCCGCCCGCTCGCGCAGCGACGGCCAGTCCCGGCCGAGCGGGAAAGCGGGCAGCACGATGTTTTCCAGCGCCGTGAGCCCGCGAATGAGGTTGAACTGCTGGAACACGAAACCGAAGGTGCTGCGGCGAATTTCGGTCAGGAAACGTTCCGGCAGGCTCGATATGTCTTCGTTCTTGAGACGCACGCGTCCGCTGGTGGGGCGGGACAGACAGCCGATGATGGACAACAGCGTCGTCTTGCCCGAGCCGCTGGGGCCGCGCAGCACGGTCGTGTAGTTGGCCGGGATGCTCAGATCGATGCCGTGCAGGGCCCAGAACTCGTTGTCCTGGCCTTGGTTGAAGGCCTTGCGCACGGCCGAGAGTTCGATCATGTCAGCTCCGCATCACCGAGTCCGGGTCCACCGTGGCGGCGCGCCAGATCGGCACGATCGTGGCCGCGGTGTAGGGAAAGACGGTGAAGAAGAACAGGGTGGCCACCTGCAGGCCATCGATATGGGGCTGCAGTTCGAAGCGGGGGTAGAGTACGGCCCAGCCCTTCAGTACCGGCTCGAACAGCAGCGACTGGAAGTGAAAGACGTGCGCATAGGCGCCCAGGTATGCAAGCAGGAATGCCGTGACGGAAATCAGCGCACCCTCCCAGAATTTCATCCCGATGACATCGCCCGACTCCCAGCCGATTGCCTTGAGGATGCCGATCTCCCGCTTCTCCTCGGCCGACAGCCCGGCGGCCTTGTCCCAGGCAAAGATGGCGAAGGCGAGAATGGCGCCCGTGAGCAGGGTCAGGACCATGCCTTCGCGCCAGTTGAAGATGGATTCGTAAGTGCGCAGAATTTCCTCGCGCAGGATGGGGCGCGAATCGGGCAGCGCTGAGGCGATCTTGGTCGCGACGGTGCGCACTTCCAGAGGATTGGCAACCCACAGCGCGATGTCGGTGTAATGGCCGTCCGGGATGCCGAAGAAGGCGCGGAAACCGGCCTCTCCCATGAGCAGCAAGTCGGCGCTCACCATCTCGGAGCTGTGACTGAGTATGCGCTCGACGGTGAAGGAAAACAGCTTGCCGGAGTAGGCGCGGAAGGAAATCACATTGCCCGGAGCCAGTCCGCGTGCCGCGGCGATACGATTGCCGACAACGATGCGACCTGGCGCGAGCGTTTCGCCAGCCGGTACCATGAGGGTGTAATTGGCCTTTACCACCGGGTCGTAGTAGTAGCCCCACAGCCGTCCCTCCTTTGCTTGCACGCCCCGGATGCGCCCAATCCGGTCGATGTATCCGGGTGGAATGAGGTCGTGGCGCCCGGCGACCATGCGCTGGACGATGACCTCCGGCGCTTGCGCCAACACAGCCGCCGCCTCGCGCCGCACCGAGTGCGTGAACAGCATCACCGAGGCGAGCAGAAAGACCAACGTTGCATATACGGCCAGCAGCCCCAGGTTTCTGGCCTTGCGCCGCGCCAACGAGGCGAGCGTGTAGTCAATCAGGTAGCGCTGCTTCTCGATCCAGGGCTTCATGGTGGCGAATCAGCGCGCCTGGCGGCGGCAGCAGCGAGCCGGAGGGGAAATGCTCCAGCGCGAGCGGGTGGTCCTGAAAGGCCGTGAAAAGATCCGCCTGCGAGGGATGGCGGGTGTAGCGCGCCTCGGTAAACAGGCACAGATCGGTGAGCCGCCAGCGCGCTACCAAGGACTGGCGCTCGGCGAGCGCCGGCGCACCGTGGCTGCGCAACCGCGCGGCGTCCGCGAACGTCGTCATGAAGGCCAATGTCAGCGCTGCGACACACCAAAGCAAACCGGACGGGCGCCGCGTCCTCATGCGGATGCCAGGAGCTTGCGCACGGCGCCGAGCAGGTCTTCGGCCCTAGCGCCATAGGGCAGAATTGCCTGCAGCCTACCGGTGGGCGCCACAAGATACGTTGCCACCGAATGGTCCACCGCATAGCTGCCGTCTGGATTAGCGGGCTGCTTGACGTAGATGGCGCCGTAGCGTTTTGCGACGGTCTCGGTCTCTTCCGACGTGCCGGCCAGACCCACGAGGTTGGGATGGAAATAGGCGGTGTATTCACGCAGCCGTTCGGGTGTATCGCGCTCGGGATCCACCGATATGAACAGGGCAACGACGCGTTCCAGCTCGGCCGGCGTCATGGCTGCCAGCGCTTGCGAGGTGGCGGCCACCGACACGGGGCAGACGTCCGGGCAGTTGGTGTAGCCGAAGTGAACAAGTACGACCTTGCCACGCAGATCCTGCAATGAAACCGGTCCGGCGTAGGAGCGCAGGGTGAAGTCGCCACCTGACGGAAGCCCGGCCGCAGGTTGAAGCGCGCCGCCGTTCCGGAACAGCAGATACACGCCTGCGGCGACCGCCAAGACGAGAAGCGACAGAGCAACGGAAGTGATTCGGACAGGGGAAGTCATGGTGGTCACGCTCCCCGTGAGGGTACTTTCAGTATGTGCAGATACTTCGATTCGGCTAAGCTACTCGTGGCGTGGCAGGCATCGCTGACGAGACGGGTGGATTTAGATCTTGCTGGAAGCGCGCATGAGCGCACCGCGCAGGGCGATCGTCAGGCTCGAGCCGATGCCGACGCGTTGCGCGACGGCGGGAAGCAGAATCATCGCCGCGAGCGCGAAGCCGGCGCCCAGCAGAAGTGACGAGAGCTCACCGTCGTTCTCGGCTTGCTTATCCTGTCTGGTCTCGTTCATCGCCATGGCCTCCCCGGTCCAAGCTTGTGCGTGGTGCCAATGTTAGGACAAGGGATATCCGCAGAACATGCGACATGTTGTCGCACCTCCCGTACCGACAACGCCAAAGGACGTGCCCCGCGTTTCGAACAAGAACCGCCCCGCCGGAGCGAGGCGCGCTGCGTGGAAACGCGCATGGTGCGACCGGTTACCGGAGTCTGCGTCGCTGTGGCGCCGGCGGGACTCCGGCCAGGCGTCGGCGCTAGAACGAATACGGCGACTTGACGCCCACCGAGAGGTTGGCTGCGTGCAGCGAAAGTCCGATGCCTACCATGGAGATACGTTCCGGCAGGGCACGGGTCAGGCAAGCGGTGAGCGTCGCGGCGTTGGCTTCGCTGATCACCTCTTGCCAGCCTTGGCCGTCAGGGCGCATACGGCTTGCGTTCGACAGCAGTTGCGAGAGGAACAAACTCATGGAGGCGGGCTCGCTCAATGCCAGTACCATCCCTCCACCCCATTGGAAGGAGTCGCCCAGCTTGATTTCGCCCGGCTGAGTGACGCCGGGTGTCGACGTGATGTCGCTGAAATGGAGCTTGAAATTGCGGTTGCGGCGCGAGCTCAAGACGCCTGCCGCCATCGCCAGCCGTGCGTGTTACGCTTCTTCCCGGCGCGCTATTCTCGACTGCTGCTCTGCCGTCCCGTCGTCTGAACGCAGCGACGGGCCCGTCGTGTTTGTGACTTGCTTGTCGGCACGCAGGAAAAGGGCGGAGAGGCCGGCTCCTTTTTGTGGTTGTCCGCCGGCCTCTTCGCAAGCAATGAACAGGCTGAAGGAAGCTGCGACGATGCTCAGTGCGAGCGTGGCTTCCCCGGAAAGACTCGGCTTTCGGTTCTTCTCGATGTTTGTGCCGGGCCTGCTCATTGTCGTCATCGATGGTCTACTTTCAGTGCACAGTGGGTCGCTTTGCTTTGCCTCGCCCCCGTGCTCAGCAGCAATCGTGCCATGGCCTCACTCTCTTGATTTGATTGACATTGCGCGCAGCGCGCCGCACCGGGCTCGGCAACGACTGTACATGCTGCTTTACAACGACCTTCGTATTAGTCCGAACGACAAGTACGAAGTCATAAGCACTTGTTTCCAGCGAACTCGTGTTCTGGCATGCGTGGGTTCCAGCGGTCGCAACAGGAAGTATGAAACGGTACCACCGTGATCGATGCCACACAGCCACTGGCCGGGGATGGCTACGGATGTGTTTCAGTGAAGAAACGCCTCACGACTTGGCGTGACGTTTTCGCGTGTGCTGCTCGTCTGCATTGGCGTAGGTGGGTGGTGCTTCATCGAAGTCGGGAATGCAGCGCACGAAGCCGTGGCCTGACTCCTTACCGGCAACGGCACTCCGGTGCAGACGAACGGCGTGAGCGACGTGGCACATGCCGCCAGCCCGGCAGGCAATCACGCGTCATCACAGCCTGGGCATTCGCAACCGGATTCGGGAATGCACTATTGGGGGTGGTGCGCGGCACGGTGGACTTCGATGAGGGAGTAAACCGCCGGCACGACGACCAGCGTGAGGAGCGTGGACGAGATCATGCCGCCGATGACGGCGATCGACAACGGCTGGTTCGTTTCGGCGCCGGCGCCGAAACCGAGCGCGGCCGGGGTCAGCGCGAGAATGATGGTGGCCGAGGTCATGAGCACGGGACGCATGCGGATCGGGCAGGCGTCGCGCAGGGCAGCGTCCACCTCCATACCCGCGGCGCGGCGCTGATTGGTGAGGTCCACCAACAGGATGGAGTTCTTCGCCACGAGGCCGATGAGCAGAACCAATCCGATCATGGAATAGATGTTTAACGTCTGGTTGAACAGCCACAGGGCTAGCAGTCCGCCGACGATGGCGAGCGGCTGCGCCAGCATGATGATGAGTGGCTGAAGGAAGGAGTTGAACTGGCTCGCCAGCACCATGTAGAGCAGGATCAGCGCCAGGCCAAAGGCGAACGCCATATACTTTACTGTCTTGCCGAACTCCTCGGCTTGGCCGATGAACTTGATCTGATAGCCGATGGGCAGCAGTGCACCGGCTTGCGCGCGCACCGTATTCACTGCGTCGCCCAGCGGCATGGTCGGCGAGGCGAAGAACGTGGCCGAATACTGCAGGTCAAACCGGCCGATCACGGCCGGCCCGAGCGTCTCCCGGAAGCGGGATACGGAATCGAGCCGCACCAACTGGCCGTTCTTGGCACGCAGGAAGATCTTCGACAGATCCGATGGCTGGCGGAATGTGCCGTCCTTGGCCTTTACCCGGATGTCGTAACGCTGGCCGTCGCCTGGCTCGTCGTTGAACTTGGCAATGTCGACACCGCCGGTGAGCATGTTTATTGCCAGGGCGACGTCGGAGGACGTTAGACCCGCGGCGGCGATGCGCGTGCGATCGGGCTGAAAAACGAGTTGCGGCAGGTCAAGCTGCAGGTCCGTGTCCACGCGACCGATGCCGTCGGTGGCGGACAGCCGCTGCTGCAGTTCGCGGCTGAGGCGCCCGACTTCCTGCATGTTCTCGCCCACGAGCACAAACTGCAGCGGCTCGCCGCGTTGTCCTTGCACGAGCGGGTAGGGCGCAGCGAACACACGGGCTCCCGGGATGAGTGCCAGTTCCTGGCGCAGTTTTGCCAGCACCACCTGCTGCGAGAGTGCGCGCTCCGCGCGCGGGGCCATGCGCACGACAACCGTTCCCTGATTAACCTGTCCTGCGCTGCCCAGGCCGATCAACGCGAACTCGGTGCGGATCTCGGTGTGCTGGTTGAGAATGTCCTCGACCATGCGCAGGCGGGTGTCGGTATAGTCGATGCTGGAACCCAGCGGCGTGCGCAAATAGACCAGGAAGCGGCCCTCATCCTGATCCGGCGCGAACGTTTTGCCGATGTTGTCGAAGAACCACACGCTGGAAGCCACGACGGCGAGCGTCAGCGCCACGACCTGCCAACGCCGGTGCAGTGCCCAGTCGAGCAGCGCGCGATAGGTCCGATCGAGCCAAGCAAAGAAGCGGTCGAAGGCACGATAGATCGGACCATGTTGTCGCGATACCTGAAGGTAGCGTGAGCAGAGCATCGGTGTCAGCGTCAGGGAAACAAACAGCGACACCAACACTCCGAAAGTGACGACGACAGCGAAGGAGCGGAAGAACTGGCCGATGATGCCTGATATGAAGATCACCGGCGCAAAGATCGATACCAGCGCCAGCGTCGCGGCGATGACCGCAAACACCACCTCGTTCGAACCATTGACTGCCGCGGCGATCGGATCCGGGGTGATCTCCTCGCGATGGCGGAAAATGTTTTCGAGCACAACGATGGCGTCGTCCACGACCACACCGATGAGTAGCAGCAGCGCCAACATGGTTAGCGAATTGAGGGTGAAGCCGAAGAAGTAGATGACAGCGATCGCGCCCATCAAGGACACGGGGATAGCCAGGGAGATGATCAGGGTCGAGCGTAGCGAGCGCAAGAACACCCAGACGACAAGCGCCGCCAGCAGCGTGCCCTCGATTAGGTGCTCCTTGAGGGAATCGACGATCTCCAGGATGAACAGTGCATCGTTGGATACGTACGATATCGTCATTCCTGGTGGAAGCTGGGGCCGGATCTCGCTGTCGACGCGCTCCTTAATCTTGTCGACAATGGCGACGGTGTTGGTATTGGCGACCTTGACCATGCCCAGGCCGATGGTGGTCTTGCCGTTGAAGCGGGCGAGTTGGCGGTAGTCGGTCAGGCCGTCCTCCAGTTCGGCGATGTCCCTGAGCCGGATAGCGGCACCGTCGCGGTAACCGATGATCAGTTGCGCCAGATCGTCGAGCCGGTGGAATTCCAGATCGAGCTTCACCAGGTTCTCCGTGGTCCGGCCGACGACAAAGCCGCCGGCAAGCTGAACGTGTTCCTTGCTGAATGCTTCGCTGACGTTCTGGGCCGTGACGCCGAAGGCTGCCATGCGATCGACGAGTAGGTTGACGCGAATGGTGCGATCGCGGCGCCCGCCGAGCCGAACTTCGCCGACGCCGTCTATGGTTTCCAGCTTCTTCTTGACCACGTTGGCGGCATATTGGTTTAGCTGCTGCTGGGTGCGGTCGCCCTGCAAGGCGAGCCACATGATTGGCTGGGCGTTGGTCTCGACCTTGGCCACGACGGGCGGGTCGGCGTCGTCCGGCAGGCGGCGCAGCACCTGGTTAACCTTTGCCTGCACTTCGTTGAAGGCGATATCGATCCGCTTTTCCAGCGCGAAAGTGATGTTGATCACCGAGACACCAGGCGAGGAGGTGGACTGGATGTGCTCGATGCCAGGAACGCCGTTCACCGAGGTCTCGATGACGTTGGTGATGCTGGCGTCGACGATGTCCGGGTTTGCGCCCTTGAGCGTGGTCGAGACTGAGATAACGGGAAACTCGATGTACGGATACCTATCCATGCCGATGCGCTGGTAGCTGATGATGCCGAAGAGCACCAGCACGGCACTGAGCATCCAGGCCAGGACGTGACGCTTGATGGAGAGTTCGGGCAGGGTCATGGCAGCTCGGGCACCGTCCGCTCACGTATGAGCGGCCCCATCGTCTAGCCTTGCGGTCGGGGTGGCGTCGCCGCGGGTGCCGCCTTGCCGCGATCCTGGACACTCACCGCCGCACCGTGGGTGAGAAAGCCTGCCCCGTCCAGGGCCACGGTTTCACCGTCCGTGAGGCCGTTCAGGATCTCGATCATGCCGGCCTGCTTGGCACCGGTCTCGACCACCCTTTGTTGTGCCTTGCCGTCGACGACCACATAGGCAACCTTGCCTGCCGGCCGCAAGACGACGCTTTGTTCGGGCACGACGATGACATTCTGCTTGCGCTCGACGACGACGGAGCCGTTGATCGTTCCGCCGCTAAGCAGACTTTGCGTGTTGTCGAAGCGTGCGATGACGTCCAGCGCACGGCTGGTTTCCGTTACGCTCGGCCGGATGTCGTCGATTTCGCCCTCGACGACCTTTCCCGGCGCCTGCGGTGAAGTGATGCGCACCGGCAGGCCGCGGCGCATCTTCACCGCGGCCGTCTCCGGAAAGGGAAGGTGGGCGCGCAGGCGCTTGTTGGATACAAGCTTGAACAGCGGGTCGCCGACTTTTACGTAGTCGCCAGGCGCGACGATCTGCGTTTCGATTTCGCCGTCTACGGGGGCGAGGACGCGGGTCTTGCCGAGATTGCTTTGGCCCGCGTCGGCACGCGCACGCGCCGCCGCAAGCTGGGCGCGCAAGGCATTGCGTTGCGCAATCGCATCATCCAGGGCGTTCTGCGAGATGAAGCCGCGGCCGACCAGGTTCTGCTGGCGGCCGACGAGCCTCTCCTGCTGGGCGAGGAGCGACTCGAGACGCTGGATCTCCGCGACATCCGAGCGCGTTTGGATGGTGAAGTCGGCATCGTCGAGCAGGCAGATCAACTGCCCCTTCTTCACCTTGTCGCCCGGACGAGCCAGTACCTTGACGACGCGACCGGCGACTTCCGCGCCGATCTTCGGGTCGATGACCGCCTCGAGGGTGCCGAGCGTGTCTTCGGTGACGTCCAGCGTCACGGTCCTGGCTTGGATGACGGTGATCAGCGTCGCCGGTGGCCCCGACGACTTCTTCTCTTCTGCCTTTGGCGCGCAGCCGACGAGCGTGCCCATGACGACCAGACTCATAACCACGGACGAGATCAGCGGCCTCGCCCCGCACGCCTGCATACAAAGCGCTGCCGGCGCTTCGCTCTGCGTTGTGCTCATGGCAGTAGCGATTCGCAGGCGTAGAGTTCTTCCACTGTCTCGCGCCGGCGCACGAGATGGATTGCCGCGCCGTCGACGACGACCTCCGCCGCCCGGGGCCGCGAGTTGTAGTTGGAACTCATGGTCATGCCGTAGGCGCCGGCACTCAACACCGCCAACAAGTCGTTCTCCGTTACCGACAATGCGCGCGCCTGGCCGAGAAAGTCGCCGCTTTCGCACACCGGTCCGACAACGTCATAAACCTCCGAGGCAGTCGCGCGCGGCGTGACCGGCACGATGTCGTGCCAGGCGTCGTAGAGGGCCGGGCGCATCAGGTCGTTCATGGCGGCGTCGACGATTGCGAAGTTCTTTTCCTGCCCATGCTTGAGATACTCGATTCGCGTGAGCAGCACTCCGGCATTGCCGATCAGGGATCGACCCGGCTCGACGAGTATGCGCTCGCAACGCGAACCGAGCCGCGCGAGAATGGGCGCGAAGTACTGTTCGATGCTGGGCGGCATTTCGTCGCGGTAACGAATACCGAGTCCGCCGCCGATGTCCAGGTGGCGCAAGCGGATGCTCGCGGCATCCAGTTCTTGCGCAAGTTCGACGATCCTGTCGGCGGCCTCGACGATAGGACCGGATTCGAGCAATTGCGAACCGATGTGGCAGGCTATGCCGATCAATTCCAGATGCGGCAGGCCGGCGGCGCGACGGTAAAGCGACAGCGCCTCGTCGATGGCGACGCCGAACTTGTTGCCGCGCAGGCCGGTCGATATGTAGGGATGGGTCTTCGGGTCGACATCCGGATTGACGCGCAATGCGACGGGCGCGCGTTTGCCGCATTCGCCGGCGACGCGGTTGAGGCGATCCAACTCGGCGCTGGATTCGACGTTGAAGCAGTAGATGCCCGCGTCGAGCGCGCGCCGCATGTCATCTGCCGACTTGCCGACGCCAGAGAACACGACCTTGCCGGCATCACCGCCCGCAGCCAGCACGCGCGCCAGTTCGCCTGCGGAGACGATATCGAAACCGGCACCCAGGCGCGCCAGGAGATTGAGTATAGCGAGGTTCGAATTTGCCTTGACGGCGTAGCAGATCAGCGCATCCCGGCTTGCCAGCGCTTGCTTGAAAGCCGCGAACGCCTGCTGCAGCGCCGCGCGGGAATAGACGAAGCACGGCGTACCGTGCCGGCGGGCGATTTCTTCGAGCGGCACTGACTCGATGTGCAACGTACCGTTGCGCAACGCAAGCGCGCTCATTGTGCGGGCCTGGCACGCTCGGCTTTGCTATCATCGGCCGTCGGTGCGGGCGTCGCGGCGGTTGCCGGCTTGGTGGCCGAGGCCGGTGGCGGCAGGTAAAGTGGGCCCTTCGTGCCGCAGCCCGACAGCAGTACGGCGAGGCCGATGGCAAGGCAGAGGCGTTGCATGTTTCCGTTGGAAAAATTTAGAGATTAGCAGAAATGATGGATGAAGCGCGGTTTAACGCTCTGGCCGAGGCGACCATGGCCAAGCTCGAGTCGGCGCTCGAATCCTGCGCCGACGGGTTCGACTACGAAGTTCAGCCGGGCGGTGTACTTGAGCTCGAATTCGACGATGGCAGCAAGATCATCGTCAATCGCCACAGCGCCGCGCGCGAAATTTGGGTGGCGTCGAAGGCGGGTGGATTTCACTTCCGGTATGAAGACGGACGCTGGGTCGGTACCCGCGACGGGGTCGAGTTGTTCGAGGCGCTTAGCCGCCTGATCGGCGCCCAGGCGGGGGGCGCGGTGCGCTTGTCGGAGTCCTAAGCAGGGGCGCTCGCCGGGGTCGGTGCGCCGCGCTGCTCGAAGTGCGGCGGCAGGTCTCTTTCCCTCGGCGGTGCCGGTGGCGGTGCCGATACCGGCGGCACGGCAGGGGCTGCTGGCGTCACGGGTGCGACCGGCGCGTGGATTTCCGTGTTCTCCGGCGCTACCGGCGGTGGCGGCGGCACATGTTCCTGGTAGATGAGTTCAGATCTGCCCTCGTCCTGGGTCGTGATGGCCACCAGTCCGGGCGGCGCATCCATGTAGGTTTCGGCAACGCCCTTCAGCGCCTTTTCCATGTAACCGATCCAGATGGGCAGGGCGGCGAATCCGCCGGTTTCCTTGTCGCCGAGCTTCCTCGGCTGGTCGAATCCGACCCAGGCAATGCCGACGACGGATGGCTGGTAGCCGCAGAACCAGGCGTCGACGAAATCGTTGGTTGTGCCGGTCTTACCCGACAGGTCACCGCGTTTGAGCGACAGCGCCCGGGTAGCCGTGCCGCGCTTGACGACGTCACGCATCATACTGTCCATGAGAAAGGCATTGCGCGGATCAATCACCCGGGGCGCATCGCTGCCGGCCGAGATAGGCGCCATGCGCGCGATGACGTTGTCCTTTTCGTCGCGGATCTCGCGCACGATGTGCGGCTCGATCCGATAGCCGCCGTTGGCAAAGACCGCGTACGCAGAGAGCATCTGCCATGGCGTTACCGAGCCGGCGCCGAGCGCCATAGTGAGGTAGGGGGGGTGTTTCTCCGCCTCGAACCCGAAGCGGGTGACATAGTCCTGGGCGTAGCGCGGCGTGATCGATTGCAGCAGGCGTATCGACACCATGTTCTTCGACTTTGCCAGCGCCTGTCGTAGCGGCATGAATCCTTCATATTTGCCGTCGTAGTTCTTTGGCTCCCACGCCTGGCTACCGGTTTCCGCCGCCGATACGACTATGGGGGCATCTTCGAAAACGCTCGCCGGTGAGTAACCTCGTTCAAGGGCGGCAGAGTAAATGAAGGGCTTGAAGCTCGACCCAGGCTGGCGCCATGCCTGGGTCACATGGTTGAATTTGTTGCGGGTGAAATCGAAACCACCGACCAGCGCCTGTATCGCACCGTCTGCCGGGCTGGCCGCGACAAAAGCCGCTTCGACGTCTGGCATCTGGCTTATTTGCCAGCCGGTCTTTTCGTCCTTGATCACATGGATGATGGCGCCTCGGCGAATGCGGCGATTGGACGGCGCCTTGTCATCGAGCATTCTCTGCGCGAACTTCAAGCCGTCGCCGGAAATCGTGATGACCTCGCCACCACGGCGGTACGCACGTACCGATTTCGGGTTTGCGTCCAGGACCACGGCTGCGACCAACTCGTCGGAGTCCGGCACGTCCTGCAAGGCATCGTCAAGTTCTTCGTCTTGTTCGGATCTGACGTTGGTCATGTCAACGTAGGCTTCCGCCCCACGGTAGCCGTGGCGGCGATCGTAGTCAAGGACACCGCGGCGCAAGCTGGCGTACGCTGCTTGCTGTTGATCGCGGTTGATAGTGGTAATCACGCGCAGGCCACGGGAGTAGGCGTCCTCCTGGAACTGCTCGTAGGCGATTTGTCTTGCCATCTCCGCAACAAAGTCCGCCTTTACGGTGAAATCATTGACATCGCGCCGAATCACCGTCTCCTGCTGCTGGGCTTGTGCCAGCTGGCGATCGTCGATGAAGGTCAAATCGTGCATTCGGCGCAGGACATAGAGCTGACGTTGCCGCGCGCGCTTTGGATTTGACACCGGGTTGTAGCTCGAGGGCGCCTTTGGCAGTCCGGCGAGCATCGCCGCTTCGGCAACGCTAAGGTTTTGCAGCGGTTTGCCGTAATAGATCTGCGCCGCGGCGGCGAAACCATAAGCGCGCTGACCGAGATAGATCTGATTGACGTAAAGCTCGAGTATCTGGTCTTTTGTCAGGCTATTCTCGATTTTGAATGCCAGCAGGGCCTCATAGACTTTGCGGCTAAGGGTCTTCTCGCTGGACAGGAAAAAGTTGCGTGCCACCTGCATGGTGATGGTGCTGGCACCTTGCCGCTTGCCGCCGCTGACGAAGTTGGCGTATGCGGCACGCAGCACGCCGAGCGTGTCTACGCCGGAATGCTCGTAGAAGCGCTCATCCTCTGCGGCGAGGATCGCGTGCTTCATCACAGAGGGAACTTCGTCGATGCGGACGAACGAGCGCCGTTGTTCGCCAAACTCGCCGATTAGATGTCCGTCACTGGTGTAGACTCGAAGGGGAATCTTCGGACGGTAATCGGTGATAACTTCTAGTGAGGGAAGGTTGGGATACGCAAAGATTACCGCCAGCCCGGCGACGGCCGAGGCGACAAGAAATATGCCAATCAGTACGAGAAGCGGATAGACTATCCAGCGCAGGGGGGCGGGCAAAGAACAACTCGATGGCGGTTGGTTAATCGATAATTATATGTATAGTTGCGGAGAAAACCAACGTGCACAAATACCTTTACAGGCACCGTCAGTTATTGCTAGCATTTCATGTAATTTGTTCGTAGTCCGTCTAACATACGATAATTAAAAAGGATTTCCCTTGCCGCTCGATCTGTCAATATTCAATCCGAAAGCGCGGCCGCTTGTCGGTCTCGACGTGTCGTCATCGTCGGTGAAGATGGTGGAGCTGACTGATGCGGGCAAGGGGAGCTTCCGCATCGAGCGCTACGCGATCGAGGCGCTGCCCCGGGACGCGGTCGTCGATGGCAACATCACAAATCTGGAAGCCGTTGCGGACGCGGTCAAGAAGGCTTGGAAACGGCTTGCGACAGCGACGAAGTTCGTTGCCATGGCGCTGCCGTCGGCAGCCGTGATCTCCAAGAAGATTATCGTGCCTGCCGGTCAACGTGAGCAGGAACTGGAACTGCTGGTCGAGTCGGAAGCAAACCAGTACATCCCATTTGCGCTCGATGAGGTGAACCTTGACTTTCAGGTCCTCGGTCCAGCGCCGACGGGGCCCGACGAGGTGGAGGTTTTGATAGCGGCCTCTCGCAAGGAAAAGGTCGAGGATCGCGTCGCCGTGGCCGAGGCCGCGGGTTTGCGGCCGCTGGTGATGGATGTCGAGTCCTACGCGGCGCAGTCGGCGTTCGAACTCGTCGAGCGTCAGCTTCCCGACGGAGGGCGGAACAAGATCATCGCGTTGGTAGATGTTGGCGCCAATGTCATGAATGTGACCGTGTTTCGCAATGATCAGCCGGTCTATGCGCGCGAACAGGCGTTCGGCGGCTACCAACTGACGCTCGAAATCATGCGCCACTATGGCATGAGTGCCGAAGAGGCGGAAGTCGCCAAACGCAGCGGCAGTCTGCCGGAAAACTACGAAAGCGAGCTGCTGCGCCCGTTCATGGACAACCTGGCTCTGGAGATCTCCCGGGCGTTGCAGTTCTTCTTCACGTCGACGCAGTACAACCAAGTCGACCATATCGTACTGGCTGGTGGCTGCTCTGTGATTCCTCGTCTTGATGAGGTCGTTGCCGGGCGTACCCAGGTGAGCACGATCGTCGCCAATCCTTTTGCCGACATGGCTTTGTCCCAGCGCGTCAAACCGAAAAACCTCGCCGCAGATTCGCCTTCGTTATTGGTGGCGTGCGGCCTTGCCATGCGGAGGTTCGACCAATGATCCGCATCAACCTGCTTCCGCATCGGGAGGAGAAGCGCAAGGCGCGCAGGCAGCAGTTTTTCGTGCTGGCCGCGCTGGTGATTGCCGCCGGCGCCGCGCTTGCGTTCCTGGTACACGGCATAATTTCCGGGTACATCGGCTCGCAAGAGGAGAAGAACGCGTTCCTCAAGCAAGAAATCGCCAAACTCGACAAGGAGATCGAAGAAATCAAGAGGCTGAAGGAGCAAACGGAGGCGCTCCTGTCTCGCAAGCAAGTGATCGAATCGCTCCAGGCGAACCGCGCCGAAGCCGTCATGCTCTTCAACGAGCTCGCCCGACAGGTGCCGGAGGGCATCTATCTAAAGTCGCTTAAGCAGACAGGCCAGAGAGTCAGCCTTACTGGATATGCGCAGTCGAATGCCCGCGTGTCCACGCTCATGCGAAATCTCGATGCATCGCCATTGCTTGAACGCCCAGAGCTAGTGGAAATTCAAGCCGCCACGGTGAACAACCGTCGCTTGAATCAGTTCAATCTGAATGTGTATATCAGTCGCGGAACGGGTGAAGGCGGTGGCCAGGCGGGCGCGAAACCATCGGCCCAGGCGAACCCAGTGTCCAAGAAGGATGCGAACGCATGAAGTCCCCAGCCGCGGCCAGCCCCGCCCAGTTTGACTGGAAAGCCATCGCAAGTGACTTCAAGTCACTCGATCCCAAGGACATCGGGGCTTGGCCCCTCGCCCCACGACTCGCTCTCCTCGTGGGGATACTGGTTGCAATCCTGTTCGCCGCGTGGTGGTTCGATTGGCGCGAACAACTTGACATGCTGGACCAGAAGAAGCAGGAAGAAGCGAGGCTGAAGGAGGAATACCTGGGCAAGAAGAAGCAGGCTGTGAACCTCGACGAGTACCGCAAGCAATTGGTAGAGATCGACCGTTCGTTTGGCGCATTGCTCAAGCAGTTGCCGAACAAGGCGGAAATGGAATCGCTGCTCATCGATATCAACCAGTCGGGGCTCGGACGCGGGTTGCAGTTCGACCTGTTCAAACCGGGCACCGAAACAGTCAAGGACTTCTATGCCGAACTGCCGATTTCTGTTCGGGTCACCGGGGGCTATCACGATTTCGGTGCATTCTCGGGTGATGTGGCCAAGCTCGCACGAATCGTAACGTTGAACGAACTGGCGGTCGAAGCATTGCCTACCGGGCAACTCAAGATGGAAGCGATTGCAACGACATACCGCTACCTGGACGATGACGAACTGGCCAGGCAGCGGCGAGACAAGGCAGCCAAGGCCAAGGCTGCGGCGAAATAGTGGGTGCTCAAATAATGGTAAGCATGCGCAAAGCCAGCATCCTGCTTGTCGGTTTGACGCTCGCTGCGTGCGGCGGAGAGCAACACCAGGATCTCAAGGAATGGATGAGGGAATCGACCAAGGATTTGGCGGGCAAGGTACCGCCACTGCCGCAGATCAAGCCGTTTCCCGTAGTTGCCTACGAGACAGTCGATCTGGTCGACCCGTTTAAGCCGAGCAAGGTGGAGCCGGAGAAGAAGTCAGGCGGTGGCGGGGGAACCAGGCCCGATCTCGATCGTAGGAAGGAGCCGCTTGAAAACTATGCGCTGGAAAGCTTGAAAATGGTCGGCACTCTTGTGCGTGGCAGAGCGGTGAACGCCATCATCCAGGCCGACAAGGGCCTGCATCAAGTCAAAGTTGGCAATTACATGGGTCAGAACTACGGCATCATCACCGCCATCTCCGAATCCGAGGTAATGCTCAAGGAATTGGTTGAGGATGCGAACGGCGACTGGATTGAGAGAACTAGCTCACTGCAGCTGCAAGAAAAGCAGCAGGAGGCTAAGAAATGAAAAAGGATATGACGATGATGCGGCTTTTTCTGGGAGTGCTCGGGTTATTGCTTAGTGTCGGTGCGGCTTGGGCACAGGTACCGTCACAGAACGCGATTGAGACTCTGCAGGTAAGTCAGCAAGGGGGTAGTGTCATCGTCAAGCTTGGCATGCGCCAGCCGCTTGCCCAGCCGCCCGCTGCGTTCAGCGTTGCCAACCCGGCACGTATTGCCCTTGATTTTCCCGCAACAGCCAATGCACTCGGACGCAGCGCGCAGACCTTCAACGAAGGAGACCTGCGGAGCGCGAATATCGTCCAGGTCGGTGACCGGACGCGCGTGGTACTGAATCTCGCGAAGATGGCTGCCTTCGAAACGCGCGTGGATGGCAAATCTCTTCTGATTACTTTGGCTCCCCAGGCGGGTACCGCCGCGGCGGCGGGTGCCCCGGTCGTGTCCCATTTTGCTGAGTCTCGGCCCACCGATGTCGCGCACAGCATCCGCAACATCAACTTCAGGCGCGGCAAGGACGGCGAGGCCCGTATCATCGTTGATCTTTCCGACAGCAGTACCGGTATCGACATCCGTCAGCAGGGGCAGAACCTGATCGTCGATTTCATCAAAACGACGTTGCCCGATGCTCTCCGCAAGCGTCTCGACGTTACCGATTTCGCGACCCCTGTCACCACCGTGAATACCCTCACGCAAGGGGAGAACGTGCGCATGGTTGTCATGCCGCGTGGTCTCTGGGAACACAATGCGTACCAGAGCGACAATCAGTTCGTTCTCGAGGTAAAGCGGGTCATCGAGGATCCCAACAAGTTGGTGCAGGGAAGCCGTGGTCGGTTCCAGGGCGAGAAACTCTCGCTCAATTTCCAGGACGTCGACGTACGCGCGGTACTTCAAGTCATCGCCGATTTCACGAACTTCAATATCATCACCAGTGACACCGTCGGGGGGCGGCTGACCCTGCGTTTGAAGGATGTGCCGTGGGATCAGGCGCTCGACATTATCCTGCAAGCCAAAGGTCTGGACATGCGCAAGAACGGCAACGTGATCTGGATTGCGCCGCGGGATGAACTCGCCGCGAAGGAAAAACTCGAGCTCGAATCGAGACAGCAGATCACCGATCTCGAACCGACGCGCACAGAAAGTTTCCAACTCAACTACCAGCGTGCCGAGGCTGTTCAGAAGCTGATCAACGACAAGTCTCAGCCTCTCCTGTCCAAGCGTGGCAGCGCAGTCGTGGATCCACGGACGAACAAGCTATTCGTTCAGGACGCTCCGAGCCGTCTTGAAGACGTACGGCGCCTGTTGGTCGAGATTGACGTTCCGGTGCGCCAAGTCCTGATAGAGGCGCGCATAGTCGAAGCAGAGGATACGTTCAGTAGAAACCTCGGTGCGCGTTTCGGCATTCACGACACCAAATCCACCGGTCACCCGTTCGGCAACGCCAACGCGCGTTACCTGCTTGGTGCAAGCACTGCGGACGTCGCATTCCATAGCGGTCAGGGATTCCCGAACCCAACGGTGCCGGCCGACGTATCGAACGTGAATCTGCCGGCCACTGCTATTGCCAGCAAACAGCCCGGACAGTTCGCTTTCACGCTTTTCAACAAGGCGGCGACGACCTTCCTTAACCTGGAGATCAGCGCGCTGGAGGCCGACGGACGTGGCAAGGTGGTTTCGAGTCCTCGCGTCATGACTGCCGATCAGATTGAAGCATTGATCGAGCAAGGCGTGGAAATCCCATATCAGCAAGCAACTAGCTCGGGTGCCACCAGCATATCGTTCCGTAAGGCCAACCTGGCGCTGAAAGTCAAGCCCCAGATCACGCCTGATGGCCGGATCCTGATGCAGCTCGACGTAAACAAGGACACGCCGAATACCCGTATATCCACCGGTGCGGGGGTCGCCATCGATACCAAGCACGTGAAGACTGAGGTTCTGGTCGAGAACGGCGGTACCGTGGTGATTGGCGGCATCTATACCCAGGACGAAGGACAGGTCGTCAGCAAAGTGCCCTTCTTCGGTGACCTTCCGTACGTTGGCTTTCTGTTCAAGAATACCGAACGGCGCGACGACAAGACCGAGCTCCTGGTGTTCATCACGCCGAAGATCCTGAGCGACGCATTGACGCTGCGCTGAGCGTCGGCGCATACGATCACCAAGGCCGGCGCAAGCCGGCCTTTTCGCTTGGGCCCTGGATCCGGGGGCGGACTGCTACAATCCCGGGCGTGAAGTCCTGCGACAACATCTACTTGATCGGCATGATGGGCGCCGGAAAGACCACCATTGGCCGGCAAATCGCGCGGCGCCTCAAAAAGCGGTTTGCAGATAGCGATCACGAAGTCGAGGCGCGAACCGGGGTCAAGATTCCGCTCATCTTCGAGATCGAAGGGGAGCAGGGATTTCGGCGCCGCGAGTCGCATGTTCTCCAGGAGCTAACGAAGGAACATGGGCTGGTTCTCGCGACGGGTGGTGGTGCCGTCCTGGATGTTGCCAACCGACGATGTCTTGCCGAAAGCGGCTTGGTGATCTACCTTCGTATTGCCCCCGAGCTTCTGTGGGAACGAACCCGGCACGACAAGAACCGCCCGTTGCTGCAGGTTGTCGATCCAAAGGCGCGTATCGACGAATTGTTTGCCCAACGCGATCCCATCTACAGAGAGATCGCGGATATCGTGGTAGAGGGCGGGCGATCAGCGCCTAACGCGGTCGCGAAGTTCCTGGTGCAGGAGATCAGGCAGAGATGCGCAGCATGAAGGTTGAACTCGGGGAGCGATCCTATCCCATTCACATTGGCGCGGGGATCCTGGACCGGAGCGATCTGCTCCTGCCGCGGCTCAAGGTACCCTCAGCAGCCATCGTTACGAACGAGATTGTTGCGCCGCTTTATTTGCAGCGGCTGGTAGCCACGCTGCGGCGTGGCGGCGTGGTGGTCACGGAAATCGTGGTACCGGACGGAGAACGATACAAGGACTGGCAGACCCTGAACATGATTTACGATGCGCTCCTCGAGTCGAAGTGTGAGCGCTCGACGACAGTCATTGCCCTGGGTGGCGGTGTCATCGGTGATCTGGCTGGATTTGCCGCGGCGACGTACCAACGCGGCGTTCCCTTCATCCAGGTTCCCACGACGCTTCTCGCGCAGGTGGATTCTTCCGTGGGCGGCAAGACAGGTATCAACCATCCGCGCGGTAAGAACATGATCGGCGCATTCTACCAGCCGCGCGCAGTCATCGCCGACACCGAGACACTCAATACGCTGCCGGACCGGGAACTGCGCGCCGGTCTGGCGGAAGTGATCAAGTACGGGTTGATCCGCGACCTGCCCCTTTTCGAGTGGTTAGAGCACAATATCGACGCCCTCTTGGCGCGTGACGCCGTGGCTCTTACCCATGCGATCGAGCGTTCATGTGCCAACAAGGCCGAGATCGTAGCCGAAGACGAGACAGAGAGTGGCGTTCGGGCTCTGTTGAACCTGGGGCATACATTTGGGCATGCGATCGAAGCGGGTCTCGGCTTCGGGGTCTGGCTGCATGGTGAGGCCGTGGCGGCGGGCACGGTGATGGCGGCGGACCTTTCCCGACGTCTTGGCTCGCTGTCCGGCGGCGATGTCACGCGGATCCGCGCCCTGCTCGAGCGTACCGGCCTTCCGACATGCGGCGCCGCGATGCCGACGGACCGATACCTCGAGTTGATGAGCGCGGACAAGAAAGTCGTGGCTGGGAGGCTACGCCTGGTCTTGCTGGAACGTATCGGTCTGGGCCGCATCGCATCGGACGTGCCGTTGTCAGAAATCCGCGCGACCATCGCGCAATATAGTGGAA
>JRYJ01003905.1_pt1 | contig 30662 bp, 43 predicted proteins | sample 235371 | NCBI WGS metagenome assembly JRYJ01 (sample SAMN03074219, study PRJNA261477) | activated sludge metagenome | biome: Wastewater Treatment Plant; feature: Wastewater; material: Activated sludge; isolation source: activated biomass of a wastewater treatment plant treating hydrocarbon... ... | reverse complement strand
GCCAAAATCGTCGAGTAATCGCTCTTTGTGAAACCCGGGGTGGAAGCGACTTCCGCCCCTCGCTCTTTGGAAATCGCCATGCAAAACCAAAAGATCCGCATCCGCCTCAAGGCCTTCGACTATCGCCTGATCGACCAGTCCGCCCAGGAAATCGTCGACACCGCCAAGCGCACTGGCGCCGTCGTTCGGGGGCCCGTGCCCCTGCCGACCCGCAAGCAGCGTTTCGACATCCTGCGGTCGCCGCACGTCAACAAGTCGTCCCGGGACCAGTTCGAGATCCGCACGCACCTGCGCCTGATGGATATCGTCGATCCCACCGACAAGACCGTGGATGCCCTGATGAAGCTCGACCTCCCCGCTGGCGTGGATGTCGAGATCAAGTTGCAGTAAGAGAAGTTTTGCGGGTATAATCCGCGCCTTTCGGGGGTGGCCGGCAACGGCTGCCCATTTGTTGTTTTACATCGACCGGCCAATCGCAGCCGGCGATGAGGAGAATAACCATGAGTCTAGGCCTTGTCGGTCGCAAGGTCGGCATGACTCGCATCTTCGCTGAGGATGGTGTTTCCATCCCGGTGACGGTGCTTGACGTGTCGAACAACCGTGTGACCCAAGTCAAAACGCCGGAGACCGATGGCTACGCAGCCATCCAGGTCACTTTCGGCCAGCGCCGTGCCTCGCGCGTCTCCAAGCCCCTGGCTGGCCATCTGGCCAAGGCGGGCGTGGAAGCCGGGCATGTCCTCAAGGAATTCCAGGTTTCTGCCGATCAGCTGGCCAATTTCAAGGCTGGCGACCAGGTGGCCGTCACCATCTTCACCGAAGGGCAGAAGGTGGATGTGACCGGCACCTCGATCGGTAAGGGTTTCCAGGGCGGCATCAAGCGCCACAACTTCAGTTCCAACCGTGCTTCCCACGGTAACTCGGTGTCCCACAACGCGCCGGGTTCCATCGGTATGGCGCAGGATCCGGGTCGCGTCTTCCCGGGCAAGCGCATGGCCGGCCACCTGGGTGCGGTGCAATCCACCATGCAGAGCCTGACGGTTGTGCGCGTGGATGCCGAGCGCCAGCTGCTGCTCGTGCGCGGCGCGGTGCCGGGTGCCAAGGGTTCCGACGTCGTCGTGCGTCCGGCGGTCAAGGCTTAAGGGGGCGGCATGGAACTCAAGGTCATTAACGAACAAGGTCAGGAAGCGGCCAAGCTGCAGGCTTCCGACGTGCTTTTCGCGCGCGACTTCAACGAGGCGCTGGTGCATCAGGTGGTTACCGCCTACCAGGCCAACGCCCGTGCCGGCAATCGCCAGCAGAAGGATCGCTCCGAAGTTCGCCATACCACCACCAAGCCCTGGCGCCAGAAGGGTACGGGCCGTGCCCGTGCTGGTAGCAACGGCAGCCCGCTGTGGCGTGGGGGCGGTCGCATCTTCCCGAATTCCCCGGAAGAGAACTTCAGCCAGAAGGTCAACAAGAAGATGTTCCGCGCCGGCATGGCCGCCATCCTCTCCGAGCTGGCCCGTCAGGACCGGCTGGTGGTGGTCGACGGCCTCTCCGTCGATGCGCCCAAGACCAGGCTCTTCGCCCAGAAGCTGAAGGGCATGGGTCTGGAAGGCAATCTCCTGGTCATTACCGACGAGCTGAACGAGAACCTCTATCTCTCGTCCCGCAACCTGCCCAACGTTCTGGTGCTGGAAGCCCAAGAGGCCGATCCGGTTTCCCTGGTTCGCTTCGCCAAAGTGCTGGTGACCAAGAACGCCGTGGCCAAGTTCGAGGAGATGTGGGCATGAGCGCTACCATGAATCAGGAACGTCTGCTGCAAGTGCTGCTGGCACCGCAGATTTCCGAAAAGGCGACTTTCATCGCCGACAAGAATGAACAGGTCGTCTTCCGCGTGGCCGGTGACGCCACCAAGCCGGAAATCAAGGCTGCCGTCGAGTTGCTGTTCAAGGTCCAGGTCGAGTCCGTCCAGGTCGCCAACGTCAAGGGCAAGGTCAAGCGCTTCAAGGGCATGACCGGCCAGCGCAAGGGCTGGAAAAAGGCTTACGTCAGCCTCAAGCCGGGCCAGGAAATCAACTTCGTCGAAGGGGGGAACGCCTGATGGCTCTCGTTAAAGTCAAGCCGACTTCCCCCGGCCGCCGTGCCGTGGTGCAGGTCGTCAATGCCAATCTGCACAAGGGCAAGCCCTACGCGCCGCTGACCGAGTCCCAGTCCAAGAAGGCTGGCCGCAACAACAACGGCCATGTGACCGTTCGCCATCAGGGCGGCGGCCACAAGCAAACCTACCGGATCATCGACTTCAAGCGCAACAAGGATGGCATCCCGGGCAAGGTCGAGCGTCTCGAATACGACCCTAATCGTACCGCCAACATCGCCCTGGTCTGCTACGCCGACGGCGAGCGTCGCTACATCATCGCCAACAAGGGCATGGTGGTCGGCCAGCAGGTTCTGTCCGGTTCCGAAGCGCCGATCAAGCCGGGCAACGCCCTGCCGATCCGCAATATTCCGGTCGGTACCACCATCTGCTGCGTTGAGATGCTGCCGGGCAAGGGTGCCCAGATCGCCCGCTCAGCCGGTACCTCCGTCCAGTTGCTGGCCCGGGAAGGCACCTACGCTCAGATTCGTCTGCGCTCTGGCGAAGTCCGCCGGGTTCACGTCGAGTGCCGCGCCACCATCGGTGAAGTCGGCAACGAGGAGAACAACCTGCGCAAGATCGGCAAGGCCGGTGCCCAGCGCTGGCGGGGTATCCGCCCGACTGTTCGCGGCGTGGCCATGAACCCGATCGACCACCCGCACGGCGGCGGCGAAGGCCGTACCGGCGAGGGTCGTGTGCCGGTCAATCCGTGGGGTCAGCCCACCAAGGGTTACCGCACCCGCAAGAACAAGCGCACGAACAGCATGATCGTTCAGCGCCGTCATAAGCGTTAAGGGGTAGGAAATGGGACGTTCTCTCAAAAAGGGCCCGTTTGTTGATGCGCATCTGATCGACAAGGTCGAAGCCGCGCGCGCCACCAACGACAAGCGCCCGATCAAGACCTGGTCGCGTCGTTCTACGATCCTCCCCGAGTTCATCGGCCTGACGATCGCGGTTCACAACGGCAAGCAGCATATTCCGGTGTTCGTCACCGAGAACATGGTTGGCCACAAGCTCGGCGAATTTTCGCTGACCCGGACGTTCAAGGGTCACACCGCCGGCAAGAAAGCCAAGAAGTAAGGAGCTGACATGGAAACTCGTGCAAGTCTGCGGGGCGTTCGCCTCTCTGCGCAGAAGGGCCGCCTGGTGGCGGATCTGGTGCGCGGCAAGCCGGTTGGTCAGGCTCTCAGCATCCTGGCCTTCTGCCCCAAGAAGGGCGCCGGTATCGTCAAGAAAGTGCTGGAGTCGGCCATCGCCAACGCCGAGCACAACGACGGCGCCGATATCGACGAACTGATGGTGAAGACCATCTACGTCGAAAAGGGCATGGTGCTGAAGCGCTTTACCGCGCGCGCCAAGGGTCGTGGCAATCGGATCATCAAGCCGACCTGCCACATTTATCTGACCGTTGGTAACTAAGGAAGAGCCATGGGACAGAAAATTCATCCGACTGGCTTCCGTCTGGCCGTCACCAAGAACTGGAGTTCCCGTTGGTACGCCAACAGCAAGGAATTCCCCGGCATGTTGCAGGAAGACGTGAAGGTACGCGAGTACCTGAAGCGTAAGCTCGCGCACGCCTCCGTTGGCCGCGTGCTCATCGAGCGCCCGGCCAAGAACGCCCGTGTCACCGTTTTCTCCGCCCGCCCGGGTGTGGTCATCGGCAAGAAGGGTGAGGACATCGAAGCGCTGCGCACGGATCTACAGCGCATCATGGGCGTTCCCGTCCATGTGTCCATCGAGGAAATCCGCAAGCCGGAGCTCGATGCCCAACTCATCGCCGACTCCATCGCCCAGCAGCTCGAGAAGCGCATCATGTTCCGCCGCGCCATGAAGCGCGCCATGCAGAACGCAATGCGCCTCGGTGCCCAGGGCATCAAGGTGATGAGTGCCGGCCGTCTGAACGGTGCCGAAATCGCCCGTAGCGAATGGTATCGCGAAGGCCGCGTGCCCCTGCACACCCTGCGTGCCGACATCGACTACGCTACCTCCGAGGCTCTGACCACCTACGGCATCATCGGCATCAAGGTCTGGGTTTACAAGGGCGAGATGCTTGGCCGCAACGAGCAGCCGGAAGTCGTCGAACCCGCCGGCGAGGACAAGAAGCCGCGCCGCGCGCCGGGCAAACCCGCCGGCGAAGGTGACAAGCCCCGCACCCGCACCGTCCAGAAGGCCGGTGGCGAGGGCGACGCCAAGGCGCCGGCCAAGCGTGTAAGAAAGGCAGGTGCCTAAATGCTGCAACCGAATCGTCGCAAGTACCGCAAGGAACACAAGGGCCGCAACGAGGGTCTGGCGACCCGCGGCACCAAGGTGTCCTTCGGTGAGTGGGGCCTCAAGGCCACCGGCCGTGGCCGGCTGACCGCCCGCCAGATCGAGGCGGCCCGTCGTGCCATGACCCGCCATATCAAGCGGGGCGGCCGTATCTGGATCCGTATCTTCCCGGACAAGCCGATTTCCAAGAAGCCGGCTGAAGTCCGTATGGGTAACGGTAAGGGCAACCCGGAATACTGGGTGGCCGAAATCCAGCCCGGCAAGGTCCTATACGAGATGGACGGTGTCAATGAGGCGCTCGCCCGCGAAGCTTTCGCGCTCGCCGCCGCAAAGCTGCCCATTTCCACCACCTTCGTCACTCGCCATCTGGGGTAATCATGAAAGCTAGTGAACTGAGAACCAAGAGCGTGGACGAGCTCAACAAGGAATTGCTGGACCTTCTGAAGGCCCAGTTCGGCCTGCGTATGCAGCTCGCTACCCAGCAGCTCGCCAATACCAGCCAAATGTCCAAGGTTCGCCGCGACATCGCGCGCGTGCGCACCGTCATCCGTCAGAAAGCGGTGCAGCAATGAGCGAAACCACCACTGTCAAGCGCACCCTGATCGGCCGCGTCGTCAGCGACAAGATGGAGAAGACGGTCACCGTCCTCGTCGAGCGCAAGGTCAAGCACCCGATGTACGGCAAGGTCATGGTCCGCTCCAAGAAGTACCACGCCCACAACGAGGGCAATACGGCCAAGGCCGGCGATCTCGTCGAGATCGTCGAAACCCGGCCGGTGTCCCGCACCAAGGCCTGGGCCGTTACCAGCGTCCTGGAGAAGGCCATCGTCGTCTGACGATTTCTTCTTCGGGTGCTTGTGCAGTTCAAAAGAGGCCGGTATAATCCGGCTTCTTTTTTCGCTGGATCGCATCCGCGAACCGGCGCAGAAGTTGTCATCCCGTACGGGATCCAAGACTGTCCGCGGTTTTGCGGGATAAGTTGGAGTTAATTTAAATGATTCAGATGCAGACGATCCTGGACGTCGCCGATAACACTGGCGCGCGTTCGGTAATGTGTATCAAGGTGCTTGGAGGCTCCAAGCGCCGCTATGCCGGCATCGGCGACATCATCAAGGTCAGCATCAAGGATGCTGCGCCGCGGGGGCGCGTCAAGAAGGGCGACGTGTACAACGCGGTGGTGGTGCGCACGGCAAAGGGTGTGCGTCGTCCGGACGGTTCGCTGGTCCGCTTTGATGGCAACGCCGCCGTGCTCCTCAACAACAAGCTGGAGCCCATTGGCACCCGCATCTTCGGCCCGGTGACGCGCGAATTGCGTACCGAGCGCTTCATGAAGATCGTGTCCCTGGCCCCTGAAGTGCTGTAAGGAGCGGATGATGGAAAAGATTCGCAAGGGTGACGACGTCGTCGTCATTACTGGCAAGGACAAGGGCAAGCGCGGTACCGTGCTGCGCCGCGTCGGCGACGAGCACGTCGTCGTCGAAGGCGTCAATCGGGCCAAGAAGCATGTCAAGCCGAACCCGATCAAAGGTGTGGCCGGCGGTATCGTCGACAAGGACATGCCGATTCATGTCTCCAACTTGGCGCTCTTCAATCCCGCCACCAAGAAGGCCGATCGTGTCGGCTTCAAGGTGCTGGAAGATGGTCGCAAGGTTCGCGTGTTCAAGTCGAACGGCGAACTGGTGAACGCTTAAGGAGCAGTCATGGCGCGTTTGCAACAGTTTTACAAGGAAACCGTCGTCGGCGAGCTGGCCAAGCAGTTCGGCTACAAGTCTGTGATGGAAGTGCCCCGCATCACCAAGATCACCCTCAACATGGGTGTCGGTGAGGCCGTGGCCGACAAGAAGGTTCTCGAGAACGCCGTTGGCGACATGCAGAAGATCGCCGGCCAGAAGCCGGTGATCACCAAGGCCCGGAAGTCCATCGCCGGCTTCAAGATCCGCGACGGCTACCCCATCGGCTGCATGGTCACCCTGCGCGGCGCCCGCATGTACGAGTTCCTCGACCGCCTGGTCACCGTGGCGCTGCCGCGCGTGCGCGACTTCCGCGGCATCTCCGGCCGGGGTTTCGACGGCCGCGGCAACTACAACATCGGCGTCAAGGAACAGATCATCTTCCCGGAAATCGAGTACGACAAGATCGACGCGCTCCGGGGTATGAACATCAGCATCACCACGACCGCGAAGACCGACGAAGAAGCCAAGGCCCTGCTCGCCGCGTTCAAGTTCCCGTTCAAGAATTGAGGCAATCATGGCAAAACTTGCTCTGATCAACCGTGAAGAGAAGCGCCGCAAGCTGGTGGCCCAGTACGCGAAGAAGCGTGCCGCCCTGGAGGCGATCATCAATAACGCGAGCCTCTCCGAAGCCGAGCGCTACGAAGCCCGCCTGAAGCTGCAGGCCCTGCCCCGCAACTCCAGCTCCTCTCGTCTGCGCAATCGTTGCCAGCTGACCGGCCGTCCGCGTGGTGTTTTCCGTAAGTTCGGTCTGTGCCGCAACAAGATCCGCGAACTCGCCTTCAACGGCGAAATCCCGGGTGTTGTCAAGGCTAGCTGGTAAGGAGATACAGAAATGGCTATGAGCGATCCGATCGCGGACATGCTGACCCGCATCCGCAACGCCCAGCTCGCCGAAAAGGCGTCTGTGTCCATGCCCTCGTCCAAGCTCAAGGTGGCCATCGCCGCCGTGCTCAAGGACGAAGGTTACGTTGAAGATTTCGCCGTCCGTCAGGCCGAAGGCAAGGCTACCCTGGACATCGCCCTCAAGTACTACGCCGGCCGTCCGGTCATCGAGCGCATTGAGCGGGTGTCCAAGCCTGGTCTGCGCATCTACAAGGGCTGCGAGGATATTCCCCGTGTCATGAACGGTCTGGGCGTGGCCATCGTGTCCACCCCCAAGGGGGTCATGACCGACCGCAAGGCCCGCGCCAGCAAGGTTGGCGGCGAAGTGCTCTGCATCGTGGCGTAAGGGAGGAGAAAATGTCTCGAGTTGGTAAGAATCCCATCGCCCTGCCGGCCGGCGTCGAAGTCAAGCTCGCCGGCGAGCAGATCACCGTCAAGGGCCCCCTGGGCACCCTGACGACCGCGGCCCATCCCGCCGTCACCGTCGCTGTCGATGGCCAGAGCGTTGTCGTCAGCAAGGTTGAGGGTGCGGCCAACGCCGGCGCCATGTGGGGCACCATGCGTGCCAACCTGAACAACATGGTGACCGGTGTTTCCAAGGGTTTTGAAAAGAAGCTGCAGTTGGTGGGCGTCGGTTACCGCGCCCAGGCTCAGGGCGACACCCTGAACCTCACCCTTGGCTTCTCCCACCCGGTGGCCCACAAGATGCCCGCCGGCGTGAAGGTCGAGTGCCCGACCCAGACGGAAATCCTTATCAAGGGTTCCGACAAGCAGCAGGTCGGTCAGGTCGCCGCCGAAGTCCGCGCGTATCGCAAGCCCGAGCCCTACAAGGGCAAGGGTGTCCGTTACGCCGACGAAGTGGTGGTTATCAAGGAAACCAAGAAGAAGTAAGGGTGGCATATGTTTAACAGGAAAGAAGCGCGACTGCGCCGTGCCCGCAAAACCCGGGCCAAAATCGCCGAGCTCAAAGCTGTGCGCCTGTGCGTCAACCGCACGAACTGCCACATTTACGCCCAGATCATCTCGCCCTGCGGCGGCAAGGTTCTGGCTTCGGCTTCCACGCTGGACAAGGACGTTCGCAAGGATGTCCCGAACGGCGGTAACAAGGCTGCTGCCACTGCCGTTGGCAAGCTGATCGCCGAGCGCGCCAAGGCCGCCGGCGTCGAGCAGGTGGCTTTCGATCGTTCCGGCCTCCAGTACCACGGTCGCGTTCAGGCGCTGGCGGAAGCCGCGCGTGAAGCTGGCCTGAAGTTCTGATCGGCGGCGAAAGGATAAGGTTAAGAAATGGCTAAACCTGAAAGAAACAAGAAGCCCCAGCAGGCTGAAGAGCGCGACGACGGTCTGCGCGAAAAGATGGTCTCGGTCAACCGCGTCACCAAGGTGGTGAAGGGCGGCCGGATCCTCGGTTTCGCGGCATTGACCGTAGTTGGTGATGGCGATGGCGGTATCGGCATGGGCAAGGGCAAGTCCCGCGAAGTGCCGGTGGCCGTGCAGAAGGCCATGGACGAAGCCCGTCGCAAGATGGCCAAGGTCAACCTCAAGAGCGGTACCGTGCATCACACCGTGATGGGCCGCCACGGCGCCACCACCGTGATGATCCAGCCGGCGCCGGAAGGCACCGGCATCATCGCCGGCGGCGCCATGCGCGCGGTCTTCGAGGTGGTCGGCGTCACCAACGTGGTGGCCAAGGCCCACGGTTCGACCAATCCTTACAACATCGTGCGCGCCACCATCGACGGGCTGTCGAAGGTGAATACGCCGGCCGAAGTTGCTGCCAAGCGCGGCAAGTCGGTGGAACAGATCCTGGGGTAAGCCATGGCTGACAAGAAGATCAAGGTGACCCTCGTCAAGAGCGTCATCGGTACCAAGCAGGACCACCGCGCCACCGTGCGCGGCCTGGGGCTGCGCAAGCTGAACAGTTCCGCTGAACTGCTGGACACGCCCGCCGTGCGGGGCATGATCCAGAAGGTCCAGTACCTGGTTAAGGTCGAGGGTTAAGCCATGCGTCTGAACACCATCAAGCCCGGCGAGGGCTCCAAGCACGCCGCCAAGCGCGTCGGTCGCGGCATCGGTTCCGGCCTCGGCAAGACCGCCGGCCGTGGCCACAAGGGCCAGAAGTCCCGTTCCGGCGGCTTCCACAAGGTCGGCTTCGAAGGCGGCCAGATGCCCCTGCAGCGTCGCCTGCCCAAGCGCGGCTTCAATTCCCTGACCCGCGCCCGCAACTACGAAGTGCGCCTGACCGATCTGGAGCGCCTGCCGGTCGACGAAATCGATCTGCTGGCCCTGCAGGCTGCCGGTGTGGTTCCCGGCGACGCCCTGTCTGCCAAGGTGATCCTGTCGGGTGCCATCACCCGCAAGGTTGCCCTCAAGGGCATCGGTGCCACCAAGGGCGCCAAGGCGGCTATCGAAGCCGTCGGCGGCTCCATCGCCGAGTAACGAGTCGGGAAAAGGACAGGACGTTGGCAGCGAATCCCAATACCGTAGGCAAGGGCGGCAAGTTCGGCGATCTCAAGCGCCGCTTGTGGTTCCTGTTGGGTGCCCTGGTGGTTTATCGCATTGGCGCCCACATCCCGGTGCCGGGCATCGACCCCAATGTCCTTTCCGATCTCTTCAACTCGCAGCAAGGCGGCATCCTGGGCATGTTCAACATGTTCTCGGGCGGTGCCCTCTCCCGTTTCACCATCTTTGCGCTGGGGATCATGCCGTACATCTCGGCATCGATCATCATGCAGTTGATGAGCGTTGCCAGTCCGCAACTCGAGGCCCTGAAGAAGGAAGGCGAGGCCGGACGGCGCAAGATCACCCAATACACCCGCTACGGCACCGTGGCCCTGGCCCTGTTCCAGGGGCTCGGCATCGCCATCGCCCTGGAGGCTCAGGCCGGCCTGGTCCACGAGCCCGGCTTCATGTTCCGCCTGACCACCGTCACCACTCTGGTGACCGGCACCATGTTCCTGATGTGGCTCGGTGAGCAGATCACGGAGCGGGGCCTGGGCAACGGCATCTCCATCATCATCTTTGCCGGTATCGCCGCGGGTCTGCCCAACGCCATTGGCGGGTTGCTCGAGCTGGTCCGTACCGGCGCCATGCACCCGCTGACCGCCCTCATCATCAGCGTCCTGGTCGTTCTGGTCACCGCCTTCGTCGTCTTTGTCGAGCGGGGTCAGCGCAAGATTCTGGTCAATTACGCCAAGCGCCAGGTGGGCAACAAGATCTATGGCGGGCAGAGTTCGCACCTGCCCCTCAAGCTCAACATGTCGGGCGTCATCCCGCCCATTTTCGCCTCGTCGATCATTCTCTTTCCCGCCACCGTGGCTGGCTGGTTCGGATCCGGCGACTCCATGCGCTGGCTGAAGGACCTCGCCGGTGCCCTGTCGCCCGGCCAGCCGATCTACGTGATGTTGTACACGGTGGCCATCATCTTCTTTTGCTTCTTTTATACCGCCTTGGTCTTCAATTCCAAGGAAACCGCGGACAACCTGAAGAAGAGTGGCGCCTTCGTTCCCGGCATCCGGCCCGGCGAACAGACCGCCCGCTACATCGACAAGATTCTGATGCGCCTGACCCTGGTGGGCGCCGCCTACATCACCGTCGTCTGCCTCCTGCCCGAGTTCCTCATCCTGAAGTGGAACGTTCCCTTCTATTTCGGCGGCACGTCGCTCCTGATCATCGTGGTCGTGACCATGGATTTCATGTCCCAGGTCCAGGCCTACGTCATGTCGCATCAATACGAGAGCCTGCTGAAGAAAGCCAATTTCAAGGGCTCGCCGCTGATCAAGTAAACCGGGTATGTCGAAGGAAGACGTCATCGAAATGCAGGGGGAGGTCATCGAAAACCTCCCCAACGCGACCTTCAAGGTCAAGCTGGAAAACGGCCACGTTGTCCACGCCTTCATTTCCGGCAAGATGCGCATGCACTACATCCGCATCCTGCCGGGGGACAAGGTGACGGTGCAATTGACGCCCTACGATTTGAGCAAGGCCCGGATCACCTTCCGGGCAAAGTAAACAGAATTCTCTACGCAATAAACCGCGGGGTTAGGAATCACGGCTGCTTCCGAGCTCTCGCAGACGAGGAGTGAAACATGAAAGTGCAACCTTCTGTGAAGTGTATCTGCCGCAATTGCAAGGTCATCCGTCGCAAGGGCGTCGTGCGCATCATCTGCAAGGACCCGCGTCATAAGCAGCGCCAGGGCTAAGTGCCCGGCGTGAGTCCGGTATTCGTTAATTTTCGAAAAATTGGAGTGATTCGATGGCCCGTATCGCAGGGGTAAACATTTCGAACCATCAGCATGCCGAAATCGCTCTGACCGCGATTTACGGTATCGGCCGTACCCGTGCCCAGAAGATCTGTGACGCGGCCGGCATTGTCCGTACCACCAAGGTGAAGGATCTGTCCGACGCCGACATGGATCGCCTGCGCGAGGAAGTGGGCAAATACACCGTCGAGGGCGATCTGCGCCGCGAGGTGACCATGAGCATCAAGCGCCTCATGGACCTGGGCTGCTACCGCGGCCTGCGTCACCGCAAGGGCCTGCCCTGCCGCGGCCAGCGCACCCGTACCAACGCTCGTACCCGCAAGGGTCCGCGCAAGGCCATCGCCGGCAAGAAGTAATAGGGACGAAACATGGCAAAGACTGCTACCAAAGTTCGCAAGAAGGTCAAGAAGAACGTGGCCGAGGGCATTGCCCACATCCACGCTTCCTTCAACAACACCATCATCACCATCACCGATCGCCAGGGCAATGCGCTGTCCTGGGCCACCTCCGGTGGTGCCGGCTTCCGCGGTTCCCGTAAGTCCACCCCTTTCGCCGCCCAGGTGGCTGCCGAGGCGGCTGGCAAAGCGGCCCAGGAATGTGGCGTCAAGAATCTGGAAGTCCGCATCAAGGGGCCCGGTCCCGGCCGCGAATCTTCGGTCCGCGCCCTCAACGCGCTGGGCATGAAGATCACCGCCATTTCCGACGTCACGCCGGTTCCCCACAACGGTTGCCGTCCGCCCAAGAAGCGCCGCATCTAAGGAGAAAGACAAGTGGCTCGTAATCTCGATCCGAAATGCCGTCAGTGCCGCCGCGAAGGCGAAAAGCTCTTTTTGAAGGGCGAAAAGTGCTACACGGACAAGTGCGCCATTGAGCGTCGTTCCTATGCGCCCGGCCAGCACGGCCAGAAATCCGGTGCCCGTCTTTCCGACTATGGCGTCCACCTGCGTGCCAAGCAGAAGATCCGTCGCGTTTATGGCGTGCTCGAAGGCCAATTCCGCAAGACCTTCTTCGAAGCCGAGCGCCGCAAGGGCCAGACCGGCGAAAACCTGCTGCAGTTGCTGGAAGCGCGCCTGGATTCCGTCGCCTACCGCATGGGCTTCGGTGCTTCCCGTGCCGAGTCCCGCCAGGTCGTCCGCCACAATGGGGTGCTGGTCAACGGCAAGCGGGTCAATATCCCGTCCTACGTGGTCAAGCCCGGCGACGTGGTGCAACTGACCGACCGTGCCAAGGGTTCCCTGCGCGTCAAGGCCGCCCTCGAGGCCGCCGAGTCCCGCGGCTTCCCCGAGTGGATCTCCGTCGACGTCAAGGAAGGCAAGGGTACCTTCAAGGCCATGCCGCAGCGTTCCGAATTGCCGTCGACCCTGAACGAAGGTCTGGTCATCGAACTTTATTCGAAGTAATCACCGAGGTCAGGAAACTTGCCCATGCAAAGCAGTGGACTTCTGAAACCCCGCATCATCGACGTGCAAAGCGTTTCTCCGGTGCAGGCCAAGGTTGTGATGGAGCCGTTCGAACGCGGCTTCGGTCACACCCTGGGCAATGCCCTGCGCCGCATCCTGCTCTCTTCCATGCCGGGCTACGCCCCCACGGAAGTGACCATGGATGGCGTTCTGCACGAGTACTCCACCGTGGATGGTGTCCAGGAAGATGTCGTTGACATCCTTCTCAACCTCAAGGGCGTGGTGTTCAAGCTGCACAACCGCGAGGTCGTCACCCTGAACCTGTCCAAGGAAGGCGAAGGCGTTGTCCGTGCCGGCGACATCGAGTTGCCCCACGACGTCGAGATCATCAACCCCGAGCACGTCATCGCTCACCTCTCCCCGGGCGGCAAGTTGTCCATGGAGATCAAGGTGGAGAAGGGCCGCGGCTACGTCCCCGGCAACGTGCGCAACCTGGGCGACTCCAAGACCATCGGCAAGCTGGTCCTGGACGCTTCCTACAGCCCCATCCGCCGCGTCGCCTACAACGTCGAGAGTGCCCGCGTCGAGCAGCGTACCGACCTGGACAAGCTGATCGTCGATATCGAAACCAACGGCGTCGTCGAGCCGGAAGAAGCCATCCGCTACGCCGCCCGCGTGCTGATGGAACAGCTCTCCGTCTTCGCCGACCTGGAAGGCACCGCCCCGGTGGCGGAGGCTTCCAAGCCGGCCCAGGTGGACCCGGTGCTGCTGCGCCCGGTCGACGATCTCGAGTTGACGGTGCGCTCGGCCAACTGCCTGAAGGCCGAGAACATCTACTACATCGGCGACCTCATCCAGCGCACCGAGAACGAGCTGCTGAAGACCCCCAACCTGGGTCGCAAGTCGCTCAACGAAATCAAGGAAGTGCTGGCTGCCCGCGGTCTGACCCTGGGTATGAAACTCGAGAACTGGCCGCCCGCCGGTCTGGAAAAGGCCTGATCGGCCTTCCCCGACCGCGGCAGCCAAGGGACGCCTGCAGAATATAGAAAGGATTAACCATGCGTCACCGTAATGGACTTCGCAAACTCAACCGTACCAGCAGCCATCGCCTGGCGATGCTGCGCAACATGACCGTTTCGCTGCTCCGCCACGAAGCGATCAAGACCACGCTGCCCAAGGCCAAAGAACTGCGTCGCGTCGTCGAGCCCATGATTACCCTGGGCAAGACGCCGACCCTGGCCAACAAGCGCCTGGCCTTCGACCGCCTGCGCGACCGCGAGATCGTGGTCAAGCTCTTCGCCGAAATCGGCCCGCGCTACGCGGCCCGTCCCGGTGGCTACCTGCGCATCCTCAAGTGCGGTTTCCGCGTTGGCGACAACGCGCCGATGGCCTTCGTCGAACTCGTGGATCGCCCCGAGCCGACGGAGCCCGTCGAAGTGGCCGAGGAAGCTGCCGCCTAAGTCGGCTTGTTCACCGCTACGAAAGGCCGGAGGAAACTCCGGCCTTTTTTCTTGGGCGGTCCTCAGTGCTGCAGGATCTTGGCCAGGAACTGCTGGGCCCGCTCCGAGCGGGGGTTGGCGAAGAAGGTTTCCGTGCCCTCGTCCTCGACGATGCGGCCGTGGTCCATGAAGATCACCCGGTGGGCCACCCGCTTGGCGAAGCCCATCTCGTGGGTGACGCACATCATGGTCATGCCCTCCTGGGCCAGCTCGGTCATGACGTCCAGCACCTCGTTGATCATCTCCGGGTCCAGGGCCGAGGTGGGCTCGTCGAAAAGCATGCAGATGGGGTCCATGGCCAGGGCCCGGGCGATGGCCACCCGCTGCTGCTGGCCGCCGGAAAGCTGGCCGGGGAACTTGTGGGCGTGGGCCTTCAGCCCCACCCGGTCGAGGAGCTTCAGGCCCTTGTCCACCGCCTCGTCGCGGCCGCGCTTCAACACCTTCATCTGGGCGATGGCCAGGTTGTCGGTGATGCTCATGTGGGGAAAGAGTTCGAAGTGCTGGAAGACCATGCCCACCCGGGCCCGCAGCTTGGACAGGTTGGTCCGGGGGTCGCCGACGGAGGTGCCATCGACGACGATGTTGCCGGCCTGGAAGGGCTCCAGGCCATTGACGCACTTGATGAGGGTGGACTTGCCGGAGCCCGAGGGGCCGCAGACCACCACCACCTCGCCCTTGGCGATGGTGGTGCTGCAGTCCTTGAGGACTTCGAAGCTGCCGTACCACTTGGATACCTTGTCGATCTCGATCACTTGACGTACCTCGCTTGCAGGCGGCGGACCAGTTGGGAGGCGGAGAAACAGAGGACGAAATAGACCGCGCCGGCGAAGAGCAGCAGTTCCACCAGGCGGCCGTCCCGGTCGCCCACCTTGTAGGCGGTACCGAAGAAGTCGGAGAGGCCGATGACATAGACCAGGGATGTGTCCTGGAAGAGGATGATGGCCTGGGTGAGCAGCAGGGGCACCATGTTGCGGAAGGCCTGGGGCAGCACCACCAGGCGCATCGTCTGGCCGGGCGTGAGGCCGAGGGCGAGCCCCGCCGCCACCTGGCCCTTGGGTACGCTCTGGATGCCGGCGCGGATGATTTCCGAATAGTAGGCCGCCTCGAAGAGGGCGAAGGCGACCAGGGCCGAGGTGAGCCGGATATCGGCGATGCCCTCCCCGAAGATCGCCCGCAGCACCTGGGGAACGATGAGGTAGAACCACAGGATGACCATCACCAGCGGCACCGAGCGGAAGAGATTGACATAGCCGGCGGCCAGGGCGGCGACGATGCGGTTGCTGCCTAGCCGGGCAACGGCCAGTACCGTGCCCCAGACAATGCCGACGACGATGGCGGTGGCCGTCACCTCGAGGGTGATGGTCATTCCCCTGGCGAGAAGGGGCAGGGCACCGGGAATGGAAGACCAGTCGAATTCGTACATGGGCTATTTCCCTCCCCCGACGTAGCCGGGAATCTGCACCCGCCTTTCCAGGCGGCGCATGAGGAACATCACCGTGGCGTTGATCAGGATGTAGAGCAGGGTCACGGCCAGGAAGGCCTCGTAGGGTTGGGCGGTGTAATCCACCAGTTGCTGGGCCTGGCGGGACAGTTCGATGAGGCCGATGGTGGTGGCGACGGCGGAGTTCTTGAAGATGTTGAGGAATTCCGAGGTGAGCGGCGGGATGACGATGCGCAGGGCCATGGGCAGCATGACATGGCGGTAGGTCTGGGGCAGGGTGAGGCCCAGGGCCAGGGCGGCGTTCTTCTGGCCCCGGGGCAGGGAACCGATGCCGGCCCGCACCTGCTCCGCCACCCGGGCACTGGTGAACAGCCCGAGGCAGAGCATCGCCGCCAGGAACTGCTGGAGGAGAGGGTCGGCCTGCTTGAAGGCGTTGCCCCACTGGGGCGGGAGCAGTTCGGGGAGGACGAAGTACCAGGAAAAGAGCTGGACGAGGAGAGGGACGTTGCGGAAGAGTTCCACCCAGGTCGCCGCCAGGCCCGCCAGCCAGCGGTTGGGTACAGTGCGCAGCACGCCGACCAGGGCGCCTACCGCCAGGGCGATGACCCAGGCGGAAAGGGAAAGGCCGATGGTCCACTTGAGCCCGGTGAACAACCAGCCCAGGTAGGTGCTGTCACCGGCCGGGGTCGGTTGCAGAAAGACCGACCAGTTCCAGTTGTAGCTCATGATGCCCCTCCACGGATGGGCAGCGGGCTGCCCCGCCCTGCCGGGTCGCCCCGGTGCCGGGCTGAATCAGTCGAAAGCCTTGTCGTTGGGCGCCTTGTAGAGGGTCTTCATGTCGTCCGACAGGGGCATGTTGAGATTCAGCCCCTTGGGCGGGATGGGGTTCATGAACCATTTGGCGTAGATCTTCTCGGCGTCGCCCGAAGTCATGGCCTTGGTCAGCGCCGCATCGACCACCTTCTTGAAGCCCGGGTCGTCCTTCCTCAGCATGCAGCCGTAGGCTTCCTTCGATTGGGGCGTGCCCACCACCACCCAGTCGCCGGGCTTCTTGGCCTTGGCCATCTCGCCGAAGAGCAGCGCGTCGTCCATCATGAAGGCCGCCGCCCGCCCGGTCTCCAGGGTCAGGAAGCTCTCCCCGTGGTCCTTGGCGGAGATGATGTTCATGCCCATCTTCTTGTCTTCGTTCATCTTGCGGATGAGCCGCTCGGAGGTGGTGCCGGCGGTGGTGACGACGTTCTTGCCGGCGAGGTCGGGGAAGTCCTTGATGCCGGAGTCCTTCTTGGTCATCAGGCGGGTGCCGATGACGAAGATGGTGGTGGAGAAGCCGACCTGTTTCTGCCGTTCCAGGTTGTTGGTGGTGGAGCCGCATTCGATGTCGACGGTGCCGTTCTGGACCAGGGTGATGCGGTTGGCAGAGGTGACGGGCATCAGCTTGGTGTCGAGCTTGGCGAGCTTCAGTTCGGCCTTGAGGGCGTCGACCACCTTCAGCATCAGCTCCTGGGAATAGCCGATGACCTGCTGCTTGTCGTCGTAGTAGGAGAAGGGGATGGACGATTCCCGGTGGCCCAGGGTGATCGAGCCGGTGTCCTTGATCTTCTTGAGGGTGGGGGACTCCTGGGCGAAGGCCGGAGCGGCGAGGAAGCAGGTGGCGACCAGTGCGGCGATGCGTGCTTTCATGGGCTTCTTCTCCTATAGCAGGTCAGGGACAGTCAATCACCATCAGGGAAATATCGTCGCTGGCGGCACCCGTCCCCAGGTGCCGCGCCAGGGCCGCCTGGATGGCCTCGAAGCGCTGGCCGGGCAGGGTGTTGGCGGCGCCGGCGATGAGACCCTCCTTGCCGAACTGCCGGCCGGCGTCGCCCTCGGCTTCGATGAGGCCGTCGGAGAACAGCACCAGTTGGCTTTCCGTACTCCAGGCAAAGCGGACCGGATCTGCGCCGATGGCGTCGTTGTCGACGATGCCCAGGGGTAATTCCGTAGAGACGAATTCCTGCGCCAAGTTCCCGCCGCGGTCGAAGAGCAGGGCCTCGGGGGTGCCGCCGACCCAGATTTCCCCTTGGGAGCGGCTTTCGTCCAGGCAGACGACGGTGGCGGCGACGAAGCGCCCAAGGGGCATGGATTCCCGCAATTGCTGGTTGAGTTCGAGTACCAGTTCGCGCACCGGGGAATCGTTGGACACCATGCGGTAGAAGACGGTGAGCAGGGGCAGCACGCTGATGGCCGCCGCCAGGCCGTGGCCGGTGGCGTCGGCCAGCAGGGCGTAGAAGCGTCCCTCCGGCGAGCGGGCTGCGGCCACCACGTCACCGCTGAAATGCTGGGCGGGAATGACTTTGTAATGGAGGCGGGGGTCCTGCAGGCCGCGCCGGTGCAACTGCTTCTGCACCAGCTTCATGGCCAGTTGCTGCTCGCCTTCGGTGTGGTCGTAGTAGGCCTGGAGCTGGTCGGCGTTTTCCCGCAGTTTGCGTTCGGCCAGCTTGCGCTCGGAAATGTCGCGCAGAACGCCGATGAAGAGGCGGGTATTGTCCAGGCGCAACTCGGAGACTCCCAGTTCGGCGGGGAACTCGGACCCATCCCGGCGGCGGGCGGTGACCTCCCGCTCGGTGCCGATCACGTGGGCGGGGCCGCCGGCCACGTAGGCGCGCACGTATTCGTCGTGACGTTGATGGTGGGGGGCGGGGATCAGCACGTTTACGTTCTGCCCCACCAGTTCGTCGGGCTGCCAGCCGAAGAGCCGCGCAGTGGCGTGGTTGCAGGCGATGATCCGGGCCTCGGTGTCGATGGTGATGATGGCTTCCATCACCGCGTCGGAGATGGCCTGCATGCGCTTGAAGGACTCCGCCGCCTGTTGCTGCAGGTTGAGGGAGCGCTGCATCGAGCGGATCTTGGCCTCCAGCACGATGAAGTTGATGGGCTTGGTGAGGTAGTCGTCGCCGCCGGCTTCCAGGCCTTCGAGCAGGTTCTCGTCGCGGTTGAGGGCGGAGAGGAAGATGACCGGAACCCAGCGCTCGCTGGAGCGGGCCTTGATCTGGCGGGCCGCCTCGAAGCCGTCCATGACCGGCATCATGATGTCGAGGAGCACCATGTCCGGATGTTCCCTGTCGAAGCGCTGTACGGCTTCCTCGCCGTTCTCCGCCAGGATGACCTCGTGCCCCAGCTTCTTGAGGAAGACCTGCAGGATGTGCAGGTTGGTGCGGTTGTCATCGACCGCCAGGATGCGCAGCCGGGTCAGAGCCGGGGTCACGGTTGCTTCCTCACCCACGGATAGCGGAGTTCAGGAGTGCTTGCGCCTGTCTTGCCCATGGTGATGCCCGCTTGCCTCCTTGGTATTCGTCTTTGGCAGCAGCACGGTGAACGTGGCGCCGCCACGGCGGTTGTTATCGGCCGTAATCGTACCATGATGGGCGCTCACGATCTCCCGGCAGATGGCCAGTCCGAGGCCGGTTCCTCCGGCTCCGGACTTGGTGCGGCTGCTCTGGACGAATTTCTCGAAGATGATCTCCCGCTCCTCGTCCGGAATGCCCACCCCCTCGTCGGCGAAAGCCACGGACAGGCCGGCGTTCAGGCTGCCGTCGCCGGGCAGCGGCGAATCCGCCAGGGTGACGGTGATGCGGCCGTGGGGCGGGGAGAACTTGATGGCATTGGCCAGCAGGTTGTGGATGACGCGCTCGATCAGGATGCCGTCGGCCTCGATGGCCGTGGCGGCGGCCAGGTCGTCGACGATTATCTCCAGGCCCTTGGCCGGCAGCAGCGATTCGAGATGGCTGGTTGCCCGCAGCACCAGTTGCCGGACATCCACCCGGGCGATGGCCAGCGGCCGCTGGTGAGCTTCCAGGCGGGAGAGTTCCAGCAGATCGTTCACCAGGCCGAGGAGCCGCTGGGCGCTCTGGCGGATGCGCTCGAAATACTGGGCAAGCTTGTCCTGGCCGGCAGCGGCGGCACGGTCATGGCCCAGGCCGCTGAAGCTGAGGATGGCATGCATCGGCGTGCGCAGTTCATGGGACATGTTGGCGAGGAACTCGGATTTCGCCTGGCTGGCGGCGCTGGCCGCCTGCAGGGCGTCCTGGAGTTCGGCGGTGCGGGCGTCCACCAGTTCCTGCAGATGATCCCGGTGCTGGCGGAGTTCTTCGTCGGCGCGCCGGCGCTCGGTCACGTCGGTGTAAATGGTGACGAAGCCGCCCTCGGGCAGGGGCGTGCCCCGGACCTCGATAACCTTGCCGTTGGGCCGCGTGCGTTCGAAGAGATGGGGCTGGGGATCGGCGGCCCGGGCGACGACGGCATCGGCCAGGGCTTCCGGGTCTCCGGGCCCGTAGTCGCCCCGGCGGGCGTTGAACAGCGCGACCTCGCGGAAGGTGGGCGTGCGCGGATGGAAGAGGCTCTCCGGGAAGTCGAGGATTTCCCGCAGGCGCTGGTTGGCGGCGATGAAGTTGAGATCCCGGTCGATGAGGGAAACGCCCACCGGCAGGTGGGCAAGGATGTTCTGCAGCGTCGCGTGCTGCCGGTGCAGCGCTTCCTCCATTCGCAGGCGTTCGCTGATGTCCAGGGCGATGCCGAGGAAACCGGCGATCCCGCCTGCTCCATTTCTCTGGGCGGTGACGGTCAGGCTGACCCGCAGTCGCCGCCCATCCCGGCGCCGGTAGCTCCAGTCCCGGGTTTCATGGCCGGTACTGGCGGGCAGGGCGGTGAAAACGGCGAAACCTGCGACGGGGCGCCTCAGTTCCTCGCTGAGCGCCCGGCCCCGGGCCTCGACCTCGTCGCCATCGTGGAAGATCAGGGGCGTCTGGCGGCCGACGACTTCTGCCGCCGAATAACCCAGCATCGCTTCCGCCCCCCGGTTGAAGAGGGTGATGGTGCCTTCGGCGTCGGTGGCGATCACGGCCACCGCGCTCGCCGCATCCAGGATGTCCTGCTTGAACTGGTCCTTGGCCCGGATGGTGGCTTCCGCCTCCCGCAGGCCTTCGGTCACCGCCCGGGCATAGGCCTGCGTTCGCTCGCCCTGGCTGGTCAGGAGGTAGATGCCCAGCGCCAGCAGGCTGCTGATGAGCATGCCGCCCAGGAAGACGAGGGTGGAATCGTCGCCGCCGCCGTAACCGCCGACCGGCTGGTACGTGGTGAAGTCGAGACGCCAGGTGCGCTGGCCGAACTGCACCTGGCGTTCGGCGGCCTGGACCGGCCCCGCGCTCGCCGGGCGGCCGGAGGCGAAGAGGAGGAGCGGCTCGGTTCCCCCGTTGGCGGCCGCCCTGACTTCCAGGCGCCAGTTTTCGCCGAGGCGATTGTGGATGGCGCCGATGAACTCATGGCCCCGGTAGGCAGTGTAGACGACGCCGGCGGCGGCTTCGCGGCGCTCCCGGACGCTGCCGAGCGGCAGTCCCGGCCGGAAGACGGGGCGCAGCATGAGGAATCCCGGGTGCCTCGAATCCCGGTCCAGGATCAGGGTGACGGGGTCGCTCAACACCGTGTCGCCCAGGTCGATGGCCCGCTCGATGGCCTCCCGCCGCGCCCTTTCGGAAAACAGGTCGAAGCCGAGAGTCTTGTCCACTGTTGTCGACGCCGGCGCGGCGATGATGACCGGGAAGGCATCCGCCGGGCCAGCGGGACGCGGGTAGACGGTGTATTCCGGCATGCCCTGCCGGCGCACGCCGCCTTCCCAGGTTGCCAAGCCGGCTGCCGGTACCCGCGGCGCATAGCCGAAGGCGACGATGCCGGGGAGCTTGCGCACGCCTTCGGTATAGGCCGCGAAGCGGCGCCAGGCCGGGAGCCCCGCCTCCTGGTGGGTGGCGAAATAGGCGCCGAAGGTGCGCAGGAACTGCTCGTGCAGCTGGAGATGATCCTCCAGTTCGGAAACCGTCAGTGCCGTGCGGGCGGCAAAGGCCTCCGCCTGGATCGTGCGGCGGGCTTCGGCATGGCGCACGGTGAAGTAGGCGGTCGCCGCCGACAGCAGCAAAAAGACGCACAGCGGCCACAGCCAGGAAGGCCGCGGCCGGGTTCCCTCCGGGACGGGGGAGGACAAGGGAGGCATGGCATCGGCAGGTTGTTTTTTCTGGTCAGTATATTACTTTTGGGATATCTGGGGCGCGGCGTCTTCCTGCTGTTGCAACGCCCAGAGGCGGGCGTAGGCCCCGTCGGCCGCCAGCAGCGCTCCGTGGCTTCCCCGCTCGATGATGCGCCCGTCCTGCATCACCAGGATTTCGTCGGCGTTCATGACCGTAGACAGGCGATGGGCGATGACCAGGGTGGTACGGCCCCGGGCCGCCAGTTCCAGTTGGGCCTGGATGGCCTTCTCCGTCTTGGAATCCAGCGCCGAGGTCGCCTCGTCGAAAATCAGGATGGGGGGATTCTTGAGCAGGGTGCGGGCGATCGCCACCCGCTGCTTCTCCCCGCCGGAAAGCTTCAGCCCCCGTTCGCCGACCCGGGACTCGTACTTCTGGGGCAGGGATTCGATGAAATCGTGCAACTGGGCGGCGCGGGCGGCGGCGTTGACCTCCTCGCGGCTGGCCTCGGGGCGACCGTACTGGATGTTGTAGAAAATGCTGTCGTTGAACAGCACCGTGTCCTGGGGAACGATGCCGATGGCCGCGCGCAGGCTGGCCTGGCGGAGGTGCCGCAGATCGTGGCCGTTGATGCGGATGGCGCCGCCGCTGACATCGTAGAAGCGGTAGAGCAGCCGGGCCAGGGTGGATTTGCCGGCGCCCGAATGGCCCACCACGGCGACGGTACGCCCCGGGGCGATGGCGAAATCGACGCCGTCGAGGATCTGCCGCTCCTTCTCGTAGGCGAAGCGGACGCCCTCGAAATTCACCTGCAGCGGCCCGGCGGGCAGGTCGCGGGCATCGGGGGCGTCGGCGATTTCGCGGTGCTCCTGCAGCAGCTTGAACATGCGTTCGATGTCGGTGAGGGCCTGGCGTATCTCCCGGTACACCACCCCCAGGAAATTGAGCGGGATGTAGAGCTGGATGAGGAAGGCGTTCACCAGCACCAGGTCGCCGATGGTCATGGTGCCGGCGACCACGCCGCTTGCCGCCCGCCACATCATGGCGGTGACGCCGAGGGCGATGATGGCCTGCTGGCCCAGGTTGAGGAGGGAGAGGGTGGTCTGGCTGCGGGTAGCGGCGTCCTCCCAGTGGCGCAGCTGCTCGTCGTAACGGCGGGCCTCGTACTCCTCGTTGTTGAAGTACTTCACCGTCTCGTAGTTGAGCAGGCTGTCGACGGCCCGGGTGTTGGCCGCCGAATCGGTTTCGTTCACCGTGCGCCGGATGTCGATGCGCCAGTTGCTCACCTTCACCGTGAACACGATGTAGGCGCCCAGCGACAGCGCCGTGATGATGACGAAACCCGCGTCGTAGCGGACGAACAGGATGCCCAGCACCAGGGAGATTTCCACCAGGGTGGGCAGGATGGAGTAAAGGGTGTAGCTGATCAGGCTGGAGATCGAGCGCGTGCCCCGCTCGATGTCGCGGGAGACGCCGCCGGTCTGCCGTTCCAGGTGGAAGCGGAGCGACAGCGCATGCAGGTGGCGGAAGACCTCCAGAGCCACCTGCCGCACCGCCTGCTGGGTGACGCGGGCGAAGAGGATTTCCCGCAGCTCGGTGAACAGGGCCGTGGAAAAGCGCAGCGCGCCGTAGAGAAGGAGCAGCAGGATCGGCAGGGCGAGCAACTGCCGGGGTCCGGCGAGATCGTCGATCATCTCCTTGAAGACCATGGGCACGGCCACGTTGGCCACTTTGGCGCCGACCAGGCAGGACAGGGCGAAGACGACCCGCAGCCGGTAATGCCAGAGGTAGGGGAAGAGGGTGCGGACGGTCAGCCAGGCGTGGGTCTGGGGCAGGGGCATGCCGGCCGGCGGCTTGGGGAGGGCGGAAGAGCGGCGCATGGGGGGAAGGGTTGGAGGGAGCGCTGCCAGTATATGAAAAAGCGCGCCATTCCGCGAAAATCCGAGTTTTGTCTACCAGAGGATCGTCATGGCCGAAGAACCCGTCTCCCTCCCCGATGGTCCGCCCTCCCTGCGGGTGGTGCCCATGCCGGCGGATTCCAACCAGTTCGGCGACGTCTTCGGCGGCTGGGTCATGGCCCAGGTGGACGTGGCCGGCGCCATCCCCGCCATGCGCCGCGCCCGGGGGCGGGTGGCCACGGTGTCGGTCAACTCCTTCCTCTTCAAGCAGCCCATCTCCGTCGGCGACGTGGTCAGCTTCTACTCCGAGGTCGTTCAGGTCGGCCGCACTTCCATCACCGTCAATGTCGAGGTCTATGCCGAACGCAACTACGCGGCGCCGATCACGGTGAAAGTGACGGAAGCGCAACTGACCTACGTCGCCATCGATGCCAGCGGCAAAAAGCGGGACGTGCCGCCGGAAAGTGCGTAGAATCCGCAAGTTAAGACCATTACTTCGCGTGCTCGGGAATAAACGATGAAAACCATGTCCATGCGTGTCCTGCCGGCCCTTCTGCTGGCCGCCTTTTCCGGCGGCGCCTCCGCCGCCGCCTTCCAGTTGTGGGAACAGAACGCCAGCGGCATCGGCACCGCCTACGCCGGTTCCGCCGCGGTGGCCGACAACGCCAGCACCATCTTCTTCAACCCGGCCGGCATGACCCAGCTGACCGGCCTGCGCCTGTCTGCGGGCGTGGCCGGCGTCAATGCCAACTTCAAGTTCAAGAACGAGGGCTCCACCCCCGTCGGCGGCGGCAACGGCGGCGACGCCGGCGGCGACTGGCAGGCCATTCCCAACGTCTACGTTTCCTGGCAGGTTTCCCCGCAATGGTTCGTCGGCCTGGGCATTTCGTCGCCCTTCGGCCTGTCCACCGAATACGATTCCAGCTGGATCGGCCGCTTCCACGCCATCGAATCCGAAATCCGGACCATCAACGTCAACCCCTCGGTGGCCTACCAACTCAACGACAAGGTCTCCCTGGGCTTCGGTCTCAATTACCAGAGCATCGACGCTAAGATGACCATGTTGGTGCCGTTAGGGCCGGTGCTCTACCGCCTTGAGGGAGATGCAGCATCATGGGGATGGAATGCTGGCGCCCTGGTCACCCTCTCTCCTTCGATGCGGGTGGGGGTTTCCTACCGCTCCGGTGTGGAGCACAAGTTGGATGTGGAGCGCGACATTTCCGGATTTGCTTCACTAGATGGCAGCGCCAAGCTCAAGTTGCCGGGTACCTTCATCCTGTCCGTCTGGCAGCAGGTGTCCGACCGCTGGGAAGCCATGGGCGACCTCTCCTACACCGACTGGAGCACCGTCGATAAATTGAAGTTCAAGCACTTTGGTGGCGCCGACGTGGCTACTTTCAACTACAAAGATTCCTGGCGTTTCGCCTGGGGCGCTGCCTACAAGGCCAGCGACGCCTGGAAGGTCAAGTTCGGCATCGCCTACGACCGCACCCCCACCACCGATGGCAACCGCTCGCCCCGGGTGCCCGACAACAGCCGCATCTGGCTGTCCGTGGGCGGCCAATGGCGCCCGGCCAAGGAAACCACCGTCGACTTCGGCTACGCCTACCTCTACCTGCGGGATCCGGCCATCAGCCACACCAATGCGGCCGGCACCCTGCGCGGGCACTACAACGACAGCGGCCACGTCCTGGGCATCCAGTACTCCCAGGGCTTCTGACGGGTCGCTCCGGAGCGGGGGAGCGTGGGAGGGGAACTGGGCGGCATCGTGATCGGCTGGCGCGAGCTTGTGCTGGCGGTCATCGCCGCCGTCGTCGCCTACATGCTGGTGGTCGTGCTGCGCATGCGCCGCCTGCGCCAGCCGCCCCCCGTCGTTGGAGAGCCGGCGGCCGGCCAGCCACCAGCCGCAGAATTTTCCGCTCCACCCGAGGTGCCGCCGCTGGCGGAAGGGGCCGAGGAAGCGCCGGCGCCTGCGCCGGCCTTCGTCCAGGGCGTCGAGGCTGAAGTGCTGCAATTGCGCGAGGAGGTCGATGCCCTGCGCGGCGAAGTGGCCGCCCTGCGCGACGAATTGCACAACGAACTCGCCCACCTGCGGGCCACCCAGACGGTGTCACCCCTGTACACGGATGCCATGCAGATGGCGACCCTGGGCCATGACGCGGCCACCATCGCCGAGCGCTGCGGCATTTCCCGGGCAGAGGCCGAACTGATGGTGGCGCTGGTCAAGAATCAGGAGCAGTGAGGAAACCATGGCGGAAAACAATGGCAACGCAAAAGACGCTGAACTGCAGGGGGAGCTGAAGAAAAAGCTGGTCAAGCGCCTGGCGGTGGCGGCGGTCCTGGTGGCGGTGCTCCTCGCCGTCCTCGCCTTCTTCGACTACCTGGCGACGCCGGAAGAACCAGAAGAGCCGGCCACCTTCAATCGTCCCGTCCCGGTGCCGCCCCAGAAGGAGCTGACCCAGCCGGTCAAGCCGGCGGAAAGCGCCGGGGAGCCGCCCAAGGCCGAAGCGCCTGCGGCAGAACCCCCGCCGCCGCCGGTAGCGCCGGCCCCGGCCGAAACGCCGCCGCCCGCGGTGGCCGCCCAGCCGGCCGTGCCGGCCAAGGAAGGGGCCCCGGCGCCGCGGATTGCGCCGTCGCGTCCAGCCCCAACCGCACCCGCCCGGGAAACGGCGCCAGCCGCCGTGCCCGAGCGCACCGAAGCGCCGGCGCCGGCAGCGGTGCCTTCCGTTCCCGACGAGGCGGCAGTTGCCGCCAAGCCGCCGGCCAGGATCACCGACCTGGCGCCCCGCCCCGCCGCCACCCTGCCGCGCCCGGCGACGGGTTACGTCCTGCAGGCGGGGGTCTTCGCCAGCGCCCAGCGGGCCGAGGAACTCCACGCCAAGCTGACCCTGAACGGCATCCCCTCCACCCTGGAGGCCCGCGTCCAGGTGGGGCCCTTCAAATCCCGCCAGGAGGCGGAAGCCGCCCGGGAAAAGATGAAGACCCTGGGCATCGAGGCGGTGCTCATCCCCCCCGCCGGCAAGCGCTAAAGCGGCTCGGCGAGTTTCTTCTCCAGGCGCTTGCGGAAGACGCCCATTTCCTTGGCCGCCTGTACGTCCCCCTTGCCGGTGGCCACCTCGATGCCCATCTCGTAGGCGGCCAGGGCCGCCCGGAGGTCGCCGGCTTCGGTCAGTGCCTTGCCCAGCAGCTTCCAGGCGGCCGAATACTGCGGATCGCGGGCCACGGCTTCGCGCAGGTAGGCCGCGGCCCGGGCGCCATCCCCGGCCTTGAGGTATTCGTTGCCGATGGAGTAGCGCAGCAAGGGGCCGTCGCGGGGGCCGCCGAGCAGTTTTTCCAGGGTGGCGATGGCGGGCGTGCTCATTTAACATTCCTCCGTATTCTTCTTCCTGAGACCCTACCATGAGCAAAACGATCATTTCCACGCCCAACGCCCCCGCCGCCATCGGCACCTATTCCCAGGCCGTGCGGGTGTGCAATACCGTCTACATGTCCGGCCAGATCGGGCTGGACCCCGCCACCATGCAGATGGTGGACGGCATCGACGCCCAGATCGTGCGCGTCTTCGAGAACCTCAAGGCGGTGGCCGAGGCGGCCGGCGGCTCGCTGGCCGACGTGGTCAAGCTCAACGTCTTCCTCACCGACCTGGCCAATTTTGCCAAGGTGAACGAGACCATGGCCCGGTATTTCAGCGAGCCCTTCCCGGCCCGCGCCGCCGTGGGCGTCAAGGAACTGCCGCGGGGCGCCCTGGTGGAAGCCGACGCGGTAATGCACTTAGTGTAGTGCTGCACACTATTCGGCACATAAAACCGCGCCTTTGCCCCCGTGGCGGCGTTGCAAATCCTCGCGATACCAAATGGGTATCGCTGCGGTTTGTGCCTTGCCACAAGGGCAAATGCATCGGTTTTATTAAGTGCCTCATAGCGTGCAGCACTACACTAGCCACATGACGGCAGCGGGGGCGCCCGCTCCCATCCCGGCCTCGGAGGCCCTGCGCAGGAAGCTCGCCAAGCTGGGGCTGCATACGGTGGATGACCTGGTCGTCCATCTGCCCCTGCGCTACGAGGACGAAACCCGCATCGTGCCGGTGGCCGAAGCGCCCTGGGGTGAGCCGGTGCAGGTTGAGGTCACGGTGCTGTCCAGCGAGGTGCAGTTCCGGCCCCGCCGCCAGCTCGTGGTGCGCGCCCGGGACGCCAGCGGCGAAATCTGGCTGCGCTTCTTCAGCTTCTACCCCAACCAGAAGGCGATGCTGGCCGAGGGGGCACGCATCCGCGCCTTCGGCGAAGTGCGCAGCGGCTTCTTCGGCGCCGAGATGGTCCATCCTCGCTTCCACGCCGCCGGCGAAGGCGAGCCCCTGCCGGAAGGACTGACCCCCATCTACCCGACCACTGCGGGCGTCGGCCCGGCCACCCTGCGCAAGCTCATCGGCCAAGCCCTGGCTGCCGCCGATCTGGCTGACACGGTGGATGAAGCGGCCCGCCACCGCCTGCACCTGCCGGGTTTCGCCCGCAGCCTCAGGTTCCTGCATGCCCCGCCGCCGGGCACGGCCCTCAACGCCCTGCTTTCCCGCAATCACCCGGCCTGGTTGCGGGTGAAGTTCGACGAAGTCCTGGCCCAGCAGCTTTCCCTGCGCCGAGCCTACCGGGCCCGGCGGGAGCAGGGGGCGCCGTCCCTGGTGCCGGCGGACGATCTCGCCGGCCGCCTGCGGGCGGCGCTGCCCTTTGGCCTGACGGACGCACAGCACCGGGCCGTGGCCGAGATCGCCGCCGACCTGGCGCGGCCCTATCCCATGCAGCGCCTCCTGCAGGGCGATGTCGGCAGCGGCAAGACCATCGTCGCCGCCCTGGCCGCCTGCCAGGCCATCGCCGCCGGCTGGCAGGCTGCCTTCATGGCCCCCACCGAAATCCTCGCCGAGCAGCACTACCTGAAACTCAAGGCCTGGCTTGAACCGCTGGGCGTTCAGGTGGCCTGGCTCTCCGGCAGCCTCAAGGCGGCGGCCAAGCGGACCCAGCAGGCCAGGGCGGCGGCGGGCGCCCAACTGGTGGTGGGCACCCACGCCCTCATCCAGGACACCGTCGATTTCGCCCGCCTGGGCCTGGCCATCGTGGACGAGCAGCACCGCTTCGGCGTTGCCCAGCGCCTGGCCCTGCGCAAGAAGGGCGGCAACCCGCACCAGCTCATGATGTCGGCGACGCCCATCCCGCGCACCCTGGCCATGAGCTATTACGCGGACCTCGACGTCACTGTCCTCGACGAGTTGCCGCCCGGGCGCACCCCGGTCAAGACCCGCCTGGTGGCCGACAGCCGCCGGGACGACGTGGTGGGCTTCGTCGACAAGCATGTGGCCGAGGGCCGCCAAGCCTACTGGGTATGCCCCCTGATCGAAGAGTCGGAGGCCCTGCAGCTGCAGACCGCCCAGGACACCTACGCTCACCTGCAGGAAGACTTGCCCGGGCTGGCCATCGGTCTCGTCCATGGCCGCCTGAAGGCCGACGAGAAGCAGGCCACCATGGCCGCCTTCGCCGCCGGCGCCATTGACGTGCTGGTGGCGACGACGGTGATCGAAGTGGGGGTGGACGTGCCCAACGCTAGCCTCATGGTCATCGAGCATGCCGAGCGCTTCGGCCTTTCCCAGTTGCACCAGTTGCGGGGGCGGGTGGGGCGCGGGGCGCACGAATCGACCTGCGTCCTGCTCTACGCCCAGCCCCTGTCGGAGACGGCGCGGCAGCGCCTCAAGATCATCTTCGAGAACACCGACGGCTTCGAGATCGCCCGCCAGGACCTGCAATTGCGGGGGCCGGGGGAATTCGTCGGCAGCCGCCAGAGCGGCGTGCCCCTGCTGCGCTACGCCGATCTGGAACTGGACGCCGACCTGGTTTCCGCCGCCCGGGAGGTGGCGGAAACCATGCTCGACCAGGCGCCGGAACAGGCCGAACGCCACCTGCAGCGCTGGCTCGGCTCCCGCCAGGAACTCCTCAAGTCCTGAAGAAATCCTCGATCAGCCGTGCGGTGGCTTCCGGCTGGTCGTGGTGCAGCATGTGGCCGGCATCGTCGATCCAGCATTCCTCGACCTGGGCGAAGCAGGCCCGGCGGGCTTCCCAGTCGCCGGGGCGGGCGGCGAATTCCCTGACCACCCAGGATTCCCGCCCGGCCACCCAGCGTACCGGGCAGGTGACGCGGCGCCAGACGGCCATGGATTCATCGAGCTGGAAGAGGTAGGGGCCCGGGGCCTTGTGCCAGGGGTCGCCGTTCCACACCACGCCGCCGTCGGCCTCCCGCGCCAGGTGCTCGGCCAGGAAGGAGGCCCGCTCCGCGGTCAGAAAACGGTCGTCGCGCAGCAAGCGGGCGGCGAAGGCGGCGCGATCGGCATAGACGTGCATGCGGGGCGGCGACGGCAGTGCCGCCAGCCACTTGCGGAAGCGTTCCGGGGCCATGTCGGGTGTCGACGGGGCAATGCCGAAACCTTCCAGACTGACGACGCCCGCCACCCGGTCCGGGCGGATGCCGCCATAGAGGCAGGCAACGATGCCGCCCATGCTGTGCCCGGCCAGGCGGGCTGGCTCCTGGGGGGAGTAGTGGTGCAGCAGGCCGTCCAGGTCGGCCACATGGTCTGCGAAGTAGTAGGGCCGGTGCAGCCATTGGGACAGGCCGAAGCCCCGCCAGTCGGGGGCGATGACATTCCACTTTCGGGCCAGGGCATCCACGGTGAATTGGAAGGAAGCGGAAACATCCATCCAGCCGTGCAGCAGGAAGAGCTTCGGGTGCGCGGGGTCGCCCCAGGTGCGGCAGTGGTAGCGCAGTCCGCGGATCTCGACGAAGACGGAGTCGCTCGGTTTCATGGCCCGGATGGCGCACGATGCTAACATCGCGCCGTCCCGCAACGGAGTCCCGCATGCCGCTCTACCACCTGGGCGAGCGCCGCGTCGAGCTCCTCCATGGTCTGGAAGCGCTCGTCGGGATTGCTGGCCATGGCGCGCTGGATGACGAGCTCGAGCTCCTCGGGGATCGCAGGATTCACCGCGCGCGGACGCGTGGGCTCGCTGTTCATCACCGCCAGCATCGTCTGGTGCACTGACTCCTCTTCGAACGGAGGCCTGCCGGTGAGCGCGTTGTACAGGATCACCCCCACACCGTAGATGTCCACGCGGTGGTCCATACGCTCGCCGCGCGCCTGCTCCGG
>JRYJ01001945.1_pt1 | contig 30996 bp, 27 predicted proteins | sample 235371 | NCBI WGS metagenome assembly JRYJ01 (sample SAMN03074219, study PRJNA261477) | activated sludge metagenome | biome: Wastewater Treatment Plant; feature: Wastewater; material: Activated sludge; isolation source: activated biomass of a wastewater treatment plant treating hydrocarbon... ... | reverse complement strand
AGGTCCAGGGTGGCGTCGGCCAGGTGTTCAAGGGGGAAGGCCACGTCCTCGATGATCACCGTGGTGCCGGTCTGGCGCACCGCGCCGACACTGGGGAAGGTGCCCTTGCGCACGTTCCACAGGGTTTCGCACTCCGCGGGGTCGGTGGAAAAGGCCGCCGGCTCCACCAGCGGGAAGCGGGCCAGCCCGCCCAGCACCGTCGCCTGGTGGGCGGCCAGGCGCTCCGGGCTTTCGGCCCGCACCTCGATCAGCAAGGCGGCGGCGCCGTCGCCCAGGGCGCGGATGGCGGGCGGCAGGCCGGGCTTGGATTGCACCGAGCGCAGGCTGGCCCGGTCCAGCAGTTCCACCGCCGACACGGGCAGGGGCTTGAGCGCGATGACCGCTTCGCAGGCGCTGCGGATGTCCGGAAAGAACACCAGGCTGCTGGCCTTGTGGGCGTGCTCGGGCACGGTGCGCAGGCGGATGCGGGAGATGAAGCCCAGGGTGCCTTCCGAGCCGATCATCAGGTGCGCCAGGATGTCCACCGGGTCGTGGTAATCCACCAGGGCGTTGAGGCTGTAGCCGGTGGTGTTCTTGATCTTGTACTTGCGGCGGATGAGGGCGGCCAGCGCTTCGTCGTGGCGGGTGGCTTCGCCCATTTCGCGCAGGGCGTCGAGCAGCGGCTCGAGCGGGTCCTCGTCGGCCTGGCGCTGGCGCGACACGTACACCGCATTGAAGATCTCGCGCGTGATCCAGTGCCTGAGCTTGCTGGAGGTCCAGTAGTCGCGCGCGGCGATCGGGCGCGTGACCGCGCGCAGCTCGCGCGGCAGTGCCGCCCAGATCAGCACCCAGTCGAAGTGGCTCTGGTGGTTGGCGAAGTAGATGCGCTGCTCGGCCTTGGGCGGGCTGCCGTACCAGTGGCCCTGCGCGCCGGTGATGAGCCGGGCGAGGAAGGCGAGGAAGAGGCCCGCGAGCTCAGGCAGCTTCATGGGGAAGGCCCCTTCCGCCGGGCCGCCCCAAGGAAGGGGCCTGCCCCCCTGGGGGGCAGCGAGCGAAGCGAGCTCGGGGGCTCAATGCCTTCAGTGGCGGAAGTGCCGGACACCCGTGAACACCATGGCGATGCCGCGTTCGTCGGCCGCGGCGATCACCTCGTCGTCGCGCATCGAGCCGCCGGGCTGGATCACGCAGCTGGCGCCCTGGTCGATCACCACGTCCAGCCCGTCGCGGAACGGGAAGAAGGCGTCGCTGGCCACCGCCGAGCCCTTCAGCGACAGGCCGGCGTGGCCGGCCTTGATCGAGGCGATGCGCGCCGAGTCGAGCCGGCTCATCTGGCCGGCGCCGACGCCCAGCGTCATGCCGCCGCCGCAGTAGACGATGGCGTTGCTCTTGACGAACTTCGCCACTTTCCAGGCGAACAGCAGGTCGTCGAGCTGCGTGGCCGTCGGGGCGAGCTGGGTCACCACGCGCAGTTCCTCGCGGGCCACGTTGCGCGTGTCGCCGGACTGCACCAGCAGGCCGCCGCCGACGCGCTTGAAGTCCAGCGCGTTCACGCCGCTGCCCATCGCCACCTCGAGCAGCCGCACGTTCTGCTTGGCGGCGAAGATCGCGCGCGCCTCGGGCGTGACGGCCGGCGCGATCAGCACCTCGACGAACTGCTTGTTGGCGCCGATGCGGTTCGCGGTGGCCGCGTCGAGCGGGCGGTTCAGCGCGATGATGCCGCCGAAGGCCGAGGTCGGGTCGGTCTGCCAGGCCTTGGCATAGGCCTCCTCGATCGTCGCGCCCACCGCCACGCCGCAGGGGTTGGCGTGCTTGACGATCACGCAGGCCGGCGCGTCGAAGCTGCGCACGCATTCCCAGGCGGCGTCGGCATCGGCGATGTTGTTGTAGGAGAGCTCCTTGCCCTGCAGCTGCTTCGCGGTGGCCAGCGTGCCGGCCGCGGGAGACTGCTCGCGGTAGAAGGCGGCGCTCTGGTGCGGGTTCTCGCCGTAGCGCAGGTCCTGCACCTTCTCCAGGCCGAGGTTGATCTGTCCGGGGAAGGGTGCGCGCGAGCCGTCGTCCTGGATCGACGAGAGGAAGTCGCTGATCGCCGCGTCGTAGGCCGCGATGCGGTTGAAGGCGGCCACCGACAGCGCGAACCTCGTCTTGCGGGTGATGCCGCCGGCCTTCAGTTCGGCCAGCACGCCGGCGTACTGCGAGGCGTCGGTCAGCACCGCCACGTCCTGCCAGTTCTTGGCCGCCGAGCGCACCATGGCCGGGCCGCCGATGTCGATGTTCTCGATGGCGTCCTCCAGCGTGACGCCCGGCTTGGCGATGGTGGCGGCGAAGGGGTAGAGGTTCACGCAGACCAGGTCGATGGTCGGGATGCCGTGCTGTTCGATGGTGGCCATGTGCTCCGGCAGGTCGCGGCGGGCCAGGATGCCGCCATGGACTTTCGGATGCAGGGTCTTCACCCGGCCGTCGAGCATTTCCGGGAAGCCCGTGTAGTCGCCGATTTCGGTGACGGCCAGGCCGGCGTCGCGCAGCATCTTGGCGGTGCCGCCGGTGGACAGCAGCTTGACGCCCTGGGCGGCGAGCCCAACGGCGAATTCGAGGACGCCTCGCTTGTCGGAGACGGAAATCAGGGCTTGCTTGATGGTCATGACGATTTACAGAAGTTGATATTCGGTGAGTTTCTTGCGCAGGGTGTTGCGGTTGATGCCGAGCATCTCGGCCGCCAGGGTCTGGTTGCCGCCGGCCTTGGCTAGCACTACCTCGAGCATGGGCTTTTCCACGCTCTTGAGGACCATGTCATAAATGGCGGCGGGTTTTTCGCCGTCGAGATCGTGGAAATACTTTTCCAGGGCGCCGAGAACGCACGCCGAAATGTCTTGCTGGCTCATGCGGCCAACTCCTCCTCTGATGTTCCGTCGTATTGAAGAACCTCACTCTTGGCGGCGAGGTTGAAAAAGAAATCGTTGACCGCCTGGTGCTGCGCCTCGACCGTGGGCAACTGGTTCATGACCTTGCGGAAGGCGGCGGACCCGACCAGGCCCTTGGTGTACCAGGAGATGTGCTTGCGGGCGACCTTGACGCCGGTTTCCAGGCCGTAGAAGGCGTAGAGGTCCTCCAGGTGCGCCTGGAGGATGGCGTGGATTTCGCTGACCTGGGCCGGCGGCAGGTGCTCGCCGGTCTGGAGGAAATGTTCGATCTCCCGGAACAGCCAGGGGCGGCCCTGGGCGGCGCGGCCGATCATGAGCCCGTCGGCGCCGGTCTTGTCCAGCACGTACTTGGCCTTTTCCGGCGTGGTGATGTCGCCGTTGGCGATGACCGGAATCCTGACCAGGGTCTTGACCAGGGCGATGGTGTCGTATTCCGCCTCGCCGGTGTATTGCTGGCAGCGGGTGCGGCCGTGGATGGCGACGGCGCGGACGCCGGCGCTCTCGGCGATGCGGGCGATGGTGGGGGCGTTCTTGTTGGCCAGGTTCCAGCCGGTGCGGAATTTGAGCGTCACCGGGGTGTCCGGCACGGCGGCGACGACGGCGTCGAGGATGCGGCCGACCAGGGCTTCGTCCTGCATCAGCGCCGAGCCGGCCATGACGTTGCATACCTTCTTGGCCGGGCAGCCCATGTTGATGTCGATGATCTGGGCGCCGTTGTCCACGTTGTGGCGGGCGGCCTCGGCCATCATCGCGGGGTCGGCGCCGGCGATCTGCACGGAGATCGGCGCCACCTCGCCCTCGTGGTTGGCCCGGCGCAGGGTCTTGGCGCTGCCGTAGAGCAGGGAGTTCGACGTCACCATTTCGGAAACCGCCAGCCCGGCCCCCAGCTTCTTGCACAACTGGCGGAAGGGGCGATCGGTGACCCCGGCCATGGGTGCGACGAAGAGGTTGTTGCGAAGCTGGAAACCGACGAATTCCATGGGCGAGCCGGGGCCGAAAAAGCATGCGGGGAAGGGGCAGGATTCTACCCGAAGCGGCGCCTAAAAAATAGTCAGGGGCCGTGAAGAAATTGGCCTTTTCCCGGTGCTATCAGACGACGAAGGCGGCGGCCAGGAGCAGGGCGAAGATCAGTTGCAGGCCGGCGGTGGCGGCCAGCAGCTTGTTGAAGACCGGGCCGGCCGGCGCCTGGTGGAAACGCCGGATCAGCGCGAGGCTCACCGGCAGGGTGAGCAGGGGCAGGGCGGCGGCGGCCCCCAGGCTGGGGGCGAGCAGTGCCAGCCCGGCGTAGGGGGCGAGCATCTCCCCCCGGTAGAGCTGGCGGGCGGCGGGCCGGCCCAGGAGCACGGCCAGGGTGTTCTTGCCGTTCCTGGCGTCGCCGTCCAGGTCCCGGTAATTGTTGACGGTGATGACGGCGGCGGCGTGGATGCCGACGAGGCTGGCGGCGAGCAGGACCAGGGGGCTGATGGACAGGGTCTGCAGGTAATAGCTGCCGCCGACGGCGACGAGGCCGAAGAATATCCAGACGAAGACCTCGCCCAGGGGCCGGTAGGCGATGGGCGCCGGGCCGCCGGTGTAGGCCCAGCCGGCGGCGAGCGACGCAATGCCGATGGCGACGATGGGCCAGCCGCCGTGGCGGGCCAGGTAGAAGCCGCACAGGAGCGCCAGGGCGAAGGCCAGCCAGGCGCCGGAGCGGACCTGGGCCGGGGTCAGCCAGCCCTGGGCGGTGGCCCGGGGCGGGCCGAGGCGGTCAGGGGTGTCGGTGCCGCGCAGGTAGTCGCCCACGTCGTTGAACAGGTTGGTGCCGATCTGGATGCAGGCCGCCGCCAGGATGGCCGCCAGCAGCGGCCCCCACAGCAGGCGACCGCTGTCGTGCCAGGCCGCCGCCGTGCCGACGACGACCGGTGACAGGGAAACCGTCAGGGTCTTGGGGCGCAGGGCGAGGAACCAGGCCTGGGCGACGCCGGGGCTTACGGCCAAGCGCGGGCCCCCCAGATCATGCGCCGGGCGACGAAGTGGCGGGCTGGCGGGCACAGGTCGAGGGCCAGCAGCCCCAGGCCCCGGGCCAGCTTGAGGGGCGGGAAGTCGTTGGAGAAGGCGCGGACGATGCCGTCGGTGAAGAGGGCGCCGCCGTGGCGGTCGAGGCGGCGGGACGCGGCATGGGCGGTCAGGGCGGCGGGCTCCGGGCCGTGGTCGAGGAGTGCCGAGGCCAGTTCCCGGGCGTCCCGCAGGCCCAGGTTGAAGCCCTGGCCGGAGACCGGGTGCAGGGTCTGGGCGGTATTGCCGACCCACACCTGGCGGTTGTCGGCGAGCTTGTCCCGCAGGCGCAGGGCCAGCGGGAAGCGGCTGCGGGGACCAGGGTTGGAGAAGCTGACGCGGCCGCCGAACTGGTCCTGCAGGGCTTGGGTGAAGCCGGCGTCGTCGAGGGCCATGACCCGGTCGGCCTTCTCCGGCGGAAGGGTGAAGACCACCGAGTATTCGTCGCTCAAGGGCAGCAGGGCCAGGGGGCCGTCGGGGGTGAAGCGCTCCCAGGCGCGGCGGTTGTGGCCGGGTTGGGGCGTAACTTCGGCGATCACGGCGTGCTGGCGGTAGTCGCTGACCGAGACCCCGGGGTCGTCGGCGGGGGTGCCTTCGGCGTGCACCAGGATTTTGGCGGCGATGCGGCGCACTTCGCCGGCCTGGCGCAGGGTGACGGCAACCTGGTCGGCGGCGGGCACGATTTCCAGGATCTCGGCCTCTTCCAGCACGCTGCCAGCGGGCAGGCGGGCGGCCAGGGCGGCAGCGAGGTCGCGGTAGCGCACCACGTAGCCCAGGGCGGGAAGGTCGTAGTCGGCGCGGTCGATCAGGGTGCGGCCGAAGCCGCCCTTCTGGGAAACGTGGATGGTCTCGATGGGCGTCGCCGCCCGGGCGGGCCAGGCGCCGAGAGGGTCGAGCAATTGCCGGGCACCGTGGGAGAGGGCCAGGGCGCGCGGATCGCCGGCCTGGGCGGCGAGGGGGCGGCGGTCCGCGAGGCGCACGGTGTACGGGCCGTCGGCCAGGGCCAGCGCCAGGGTCATGCCGACGGGGCCGGCGCCCACGATCAGGATGTCGACGGCCTCAGTCACGGCGCATCACTTCCTCGATTTCGGCCACGGTGCGGGGGGCGGTGGTGTAGACGTCGCAGCCGCCCTCGATGACCCGCACGTCGTCCTCGATGCGGATGCCGATGCCGGCCAGGGCGGGCGGGATGTCGGCGGCGGGGCGGATGTAGAGGCCCGGCTCCACCGTGAGGGTCATGCCCGGCACCAGGGGCGTCCAGTCGTTGCCGATCTTGTAGTCGCCGGCGTCGTGCACGTCGAGGCCCAGCCAGTGGCCGGTGCGATGCATGTAGAAACGCTGGTAGGCTTTGCTGTCGATGAGATTGTCCACGTTGCCGGCGAGGAGCTTCAAATCGACGAGCCCCTGGGTAAGAACCCGCAGCGCCGCCTCGTGGGCTTCCATGAAATGGCGGCCGGGGGCGATGGCGGCGAAGGCGGCCTGCTGCGCCGCCAGCACGATTTCGTAGGCGTCCTTCTGGGCGGCGTTGAAACGGCCATTGACCGGAAAGCTGCGGGTGATGTCCGAGGCGTAGCCCTGCACCTCGCAGCCGGCGTCGATAAGGACCAGGGTGTTGTCGTTGAGCACCTTGTCGTTGCTGACGTAGTGCAGCACGCAGGCGTTGGCGCCGCCGGCGACGATGGGGGTGTAGGCGTGGGCGTCGGCGCCGCGGCGGCGGAACTCGTAGGTCAGTTCCGCTTCCAGTTCGTATTCCGCCATGCCCGGGCGGCAGGCCCGCATGGCCCGGGCGTGGCCGGCGCTGGCGATGTCGGCGGCCAGGCGCTGGAGGTCGGTTTCTGCACTGTCCTTGACCAGGCGCATGGCATCCAGTTCGGCCCGCAGGTCGTGGATGGCCCGCGGCGCCCGGACGCCGGCCCGGGCCTGGGCGCGGACGGCGTTCAGCGCCTGGTTGACCCGGGCGTCCCAGGCCGGGTCGTGGCCGATGGCGTGCCACAGGGTCGGGCGGTCGGCCAGCAGCTCCGGCAGGCGCTTGTCGAATTCGCCGATGGGGTAGGCGGCGTCGAAGCCGAAGGCGGCCTTGGCGGCCTTGGGACCATAGCGGAAGCCGTCCCAGATTTCCCGCTCCTCGTTCTTTTCGCGGCAGAAGAGGATGGACTTCGCCTTTTGCTTGCCCTGGCCGCCCACCAGCACCAGCACCGCCTCCGGCTCGGGGAAACCGGTGAGGTACCAGAAGTAGCTGTCGAAGCGGTAGGGGTGATGGGCATCCCGGTTGCGGATGACCTCGGGGGCCGTGGGGACCACGGCGACGCCGTCGCCGATGGTCTGCAACAGGCGTTTGCGGCGGGCGGTAAAGTGGGCGTGGGTCATGAAGACTATGGGGTTGTGGATTCCGTGGATACCTGCGGACGTCAACGAACGTTGACGGAAACTGTAAGCTTGCCTAGCATTTCGTCAACACGGCCCCTCTCGGTGACTCCGCTTCAGCGGGGAAGCTGCTGAGGGGTTTTTTATTGCTACCATTGCGCTGCCCAGTCCGGTGGGGCCCCCTGCCGACCAAGTTAAGGCCCAGATGGTCCAACGCTGGAAAGGCAAGTAGATGCGACCGCATTCGTTCCTGCCAACCGGAGTTCGGGTTGATGGCGCGCAAGAGGTGGCAGGTTAGGCGCAGCAGCAAGAAGCAGCGGGCGCGGGCGTGTTCGCTGGCCTCGAAAGATGTTACCCAGGGGATATCGGAGGCGGGCGGCAGGCGCGGTTGCTCGACGATGTTGCGGTTCCACAAGCGGCTATGGTGCGCACAGACGTTATGGAGGTAGTTCAGGCTGCGCAGCCAGGTGGCGAAGATACGGCCATTGCCGACACCGTACAGATGGGCGATCGCATCCTGGTCTGCTTCGCGCATGCCGCTGAAAAGCGTGGACATCGTGCCGAAATCCCAGACCTCGCAGGCTACCCAGATGGCCAGAGGCAAGCCGTATTTACCCTTGTTGTGGCGGACAAATTCTTCCTTGGACCTGCCGATCAATTGAGCGTGCTTGCCCAGCCATTCGTGATGGCGGGATAGACCGCTGTCGCGGTCGAGTTTGTGGGAAAAGTCGCCGTGAAAATGGCTCGGATTCAGGTAGGCGAACGGATCGCGCTTACCTAGCATGTGCGAGATATCCGCTCGCAAGGCAATCTCGATGCGCTCCAACGCATCCATTGCCAACAGTCGAAGCTTTTTGTCGAACACGTAGAGATCGACTGCTTCCGAAAGGTTGCGCCCGGCTTGAAGTTCTCCAATGGGATGGTTTCGACTTTGGGTTTTTTCGGCTTGCGACCGTGTTCGTCGAGCAAGATCAGCTTGCCGCTGCGTTCTCGAAAGGCGAACCAATAGCCGCTCAGGCGGTAGTAGCCAATACGTTCCAGGCAATCAAGTGCCCGTGCCCTGTCCTCGACGAGCATGCCACGGTTGATCAATTGATCAACCTGTTCGGCGTAACTGGTCCAGGGTTTGGCGTAAGTCATACAGCACCGCGGCTCAATTGTTGCCGAATATCAATGTCCAATTCCGCCAAACGCTGGGGTGTCCCTACGTCGACCCAGCGGCCGCCGTGGCGTTCCCCGGTGAGGGCGCCGGCAGCGATGGCGGCGTCGAGCAGCGGACGCAGTTTCATCACCGCGCCGGGTGGCACGCCGCGGAAGAAGGAGGGGGAAAAGACGCCGATACCGGCGTAAGTGAGCGTTTCCTCACCGCCGGCGAAGACGACCCGTTCGCCCGCCAGGCTGAAGTCGCCGCCGCTGTGGTGCGCCGGGTTGGGCACCATCACCAGGTGGGCGAGGCGGCCGGTCAGGCCGCGGGCGCGGCCCACGTCCCAGTCGCACCAGATGTCGCCATTGACCACGAGGAAGGGCTCGCCCCCCAGGAGCGGCAGGGCGTTGGCGATGCCGCCGGCGGTTTCCAGGGCGCCCGGCGGTTCCGGGGAGTAGCGGATGTCCAGCCCCCAGGCGGCGCCATTCCCCAGGGCCGCCTCGATCCGGTCGCCCAGATGGGCGTGGTTGATCACCACCTCGCGAAAGCCGGCGGCGGCCAGGCGTTCCAGGTGCCAGACGATGAGGGGCTTGCCGCCTGCCGGCAGCAGGGGCTTGGGGGTGTGGTCGGTGAGGGGGCGCATGCGCTCCCCGCGGCCGGCGGCGAGGATGAAGGCGCGCATCAGAAGGTGTAGCCGACCTCGGCCTGCTTGCCTTCCAGGGTGTCGAGGAGGCAGAGGAAGGGCTTGAGGGCGATGTAGCGGCCGGCGACCTTGCGGGCGTAGCCGAGAAAGCGGGGCAGGTCGGCGATGTAACGCTCCTTGCCGTCCCGGTACTTGAGGCGGCAGAAGATGCCCAGCACCTTCAAGTGGCGCTGCAGGCCCATCAGTTCGTAGTCCCGCCAGAATTCGCCGAAATCGGCCCGCACCGGCAGCCCAGCGGCGCGGGCCTTTTCCCAATAGCGGACGACCCAGTCGATTTCCTGCTCCTCCTCCCAGGAGATGAAGGCGTCGCGGAACAGGGACACCACGTCGTAGGCGATGGGGCCATAGACGGCGTCCTGGAAGTCGATGATGCCGGGCACCAGGGTGGCTTCGCTTTCCACCACCATCAGGTTGCGGGGCATGAAGTCCCGGTGCACGAAGACCTTGGGCTGGGCCAGGGCGGAATCGATGAGGAGGCGGAAGGTGTTTTCGACGATTGCCTTCTCGCCGTCGCTCAGGGTGTGGCCGAGGTGGCGGCCGACGAACCATTCCGGGAAGAGGTCCAGTTCCCGCCGCAGGAGCGCCTGGTCGTAGGGGGGCAGGACGCCGGGCTTGGAGGCGAGTTGCCACTGCACGAGGACGTCGAGGACCGGGCGCATCATGGGGTCGGCCAGTTCCAGGTTGGCCTGGAGGGCTTCCAGGTAGCCGACGCGGCCGAGGTCGGTGAGGACCAGGAAGCCCTGTTCCAGATCCTGGTCAAGGATGCGCGGTGCGGCGAGGCCGGCGTCGGCCAGCAGGCCGGCCACCTTGATGAAGGGGCGGCAGTCCTCCTTGTCCGGCGGGGCGTCCATGAGGATGCGGCTGGTGCCGTCGGCGAAGCCGAGGCGGAAGTAGCGGCGGAAGCTGGCGTCGGCGGAGGCGGGGGTGACGCTGACGGACTGGCCGGGGAAGCGGCCGGCCACCCAGTCGTGAACAAGTTGGTCGCGGGGCATCTGGCAGGGGGTGGGTTCGATGTAAAATGCCCGGATTTTAACATCTGCGCCTGTTTTGCCTCCGGCGCCCATTCCACCCATTCCCATGCCCGGTTTCCGCCGTAGACCGCTTGCCGTTTTCGTGTGCTGCATGTTCGCCGGCGCCCAGGCCGTCCATGCCGCCGAGGAAGTGGCCCACCTCAGCCTGGCGGTGGTGGGGACGGGGTCGGCGGCGGCAGGGACCACCCCCGCCGGCGGTTGGCTGGACGAGAGTCCGGCCCCCGGCCTGCGGGTGGAGCGCAAGTTCAACCTCCTGGCCGCCAAGAAGGTGGAAGAACAGCCCCAGGGCAGCCGCTTCCTGCGCAAGCAGTTGCCCCGTGCGGCCGAGCCGGTGAAGGAAGAGGACCACCCGGTCTTCCTCACCGCCGACCACCTGGAGGGGCGCACCGACGACGTCATGGAGGCCGAGGGCAACGTCGAGTACCGCAAGGTTGGTGCCCTTCTCCTGGCCGACAAGCTGACCTACTGGCCCCTCGACGACGAGGTCGAGGCCGTCGGCAACGTGCGCCTGCAGCAGGACCGGGATGAGATCAGCGGCCCCTACATGCGCATGAAGATGTCGGAGCAGATCGGCGTCTTCGATGATGCCGACTACCGCTTCGCCAAGGACGTGCAGGCCGACGTGTTCCGGCGCAATTTCCTGCGCACCCGGGATGTCGCCATCAACAGCAGCAGCAGCGGTACGCCGCTCATGCTCAACGTGCCGGTCGAGGTCGGCCTGCAGGAGGCGCTGCCGCCGCGCCGCACCTCCGTCTCCTACGGCCACGCCCGCCGCATCAATTTCGAGGGGGAGAACCAGGTCCGCCTGGAGGAAGCCACCTATTCCACCTGCAAGCCGGGGGAGACGGACTGGTACCTGAAGGGCGAGGAAGTCCGCCTGGACTACGACGAGGAAGTGGGGCAGGCCAAGGATGCCAAGGTTTATTTCCAGGACGTCCCCTTTTTCTACATGCCGGCGGGCTCGTTCTCCCTCAACCACAACCGGCGCTCGGGACTGCTGCCGGGAACCTTCTCCGCCTCCACCAAGAACGGCCTGGACGTCATCGCCCCGGTCTACTGGAACATCGCCCCCAACTACGACGCCACCTTCTACCCCCGCTACATGAGCAAGCGGGGCTTCCAGCTGGGGACCGAGGCCCGCTACAAGGACTACTTCGGCGTCGCCGAGGCCCGCGTCGAATACCTGCCCGAGGACCAGATCGCCAACCGCGAGCGATACGCCTACAGCTTCAAGGACACCCACGTCCTCGGCCGGGGCTTCAACGTCGCCGTCAACTGGAACGGCGTGTCCGACGACCGCTACTGGGAAGACCTGTCCTCGCGCCTGATCCATACCACCAGTTCCCAGTTGCCCAAGCAGGTGACCTTCGGCTACAGCCCCGGCGACTGGTGGTCTTCCAGCCTGGCCTTCCAGCGCTTCCAGACGCTGCAGACCAGTTCGGCCACCCGTGTCGCCCGCCCCTATTTCATCGAGCCGCAACTGGGTTTCTCCGGGCGCCTGCTCGACGTGCTGGGCTTCGGCGACGTCAGCCTCTTCGCCCAGTACACCAATTTCACCCACCCGGACAAGATCGAGGGGGGGCGGGTCGTCGCCTATCCGCAGATTGCCCTGCCCTACGTGACGCCGGGATTCATCTTCATCCCCAAGTTCGGCATCCACGCCACCCAGTACGAACTCAACCGCGTCGCCGCCGGCCAGCCCGACAGCCTGAGCCGGGTGCTGCCCATCTTCACCCTGGATTCCTCCCTCATTTTCGAGCGCCCCATGGAATGGCAGGGGCGGGACTACCTGCAGACCCTGGAGCCGCGGCTCTACTACACCTACATCCCCTACAAGGACCAGAGCCGCATTCCGGTGTTCGATTCGGCCATCGGCGACTTCAACTTCTCGCAGATCTTCACCGAGAACCGCTATATCGGCGCCGATCGCATCAACGACGCCAACCAGCTGACCGCCGCCCTCACCACCCGGTTGCTCGATTCCCAGACCGGGGCCGAGAATTTCAAGGCCATGATCGGCCAGCGTTACTACTTCCAACGCCAGCGGGTGACCATCACCGACGAGACCGCCCGCACCGACAATTTCTCCAACTTCCTGGCGGCCTTCAGCGGCCTCATCCTGCCCAAGACCTACCTGGATGCCGCCTGGGAATACAACTACCACAAGAGCCAGAACGAGCGCCTGTCGGCGGGGGTCCGCTACCAGCCGGAATCGGCCAAGGTACTGAGCGCCGGCTATCGCTTCACCCGCGACGCCCTGGGGGTCGGCCAGGTGGACCAGATCGACATCGCCGGCCAGTGGCCCCTGGACAACCGCTGGTACGCCGTCGGCCGCTACAATTACTCCCTGCGCGACAAGCAGTTGCTGGAAGCCATCGGCGGCGTGGAGTACAACGCCGGCTGCTGGGCGGCCCGCTTCGTCGTCCAGCGCCTGGAAGCCCTGGGCGGCTCGCCCAACACCACCTTCTTCTTCCAGCTCGAGCTCAACGACTTCGCCAGCGTCGGCTCCAATCCCATCCAGTTGCTGCGCCGTACCATCCCGGGCTACGGCAAGGTCAACGAAATCCCCACAACCGGCAGCCTCATCACAACCGAGTGAGCCTATGACTTTCCCCGTCCGCAGCCTTCTTTTCCTGCTCAGCCTGTGTTCCTGCCTGGCCGCCCTGCCCGTCGCCCGGGCCCAGGGCGAACCCCAGGAGGTGGACCGCATCGTGGCGGTGGTGGGCGACGAGGTCATCACCCTCAACGAATTGCGCATCCGCCTCGCCTCGGTGGCAGCGCAGTTGCGCAAGCAGGGCACCCAGCTCCCGCCCCAGGACGTGCTGGAGAAGCAGATGCTGGAACGCCTCATCACCGACCGGGTGCAGCTCCAGTTCGCCCGGGAGACCGGCATCCGCATCGACGACGCCCAGCTCGACAACGCCATCGGCCGCATCGCAGCCGGCAACAAGATGACCCTCCAGCAGTTCCGCCAGGCCCTGGAAAAGGATGGCATTGCCTTCGCCAAGTTCCGCGAGGAAATCCGCGACGAAATCACCATGGCCCGCCTGCGGGAACGGGAGGTGGACAGCAAGCTGGTGATCTCCGACGGCGAGATCGACAACTACCTGGCCAACCAGGCCGCCGCCGGCGTCGGCGAGGAAGTCCAGCTGGCCCACATCCTCCTGCGGGCGCCGGAATCGGCCAGCCCCGAGCAGTTGCAGAAGCTCAGGGCCAAGGCCGAGCAGGTTCTCAAGCGGGCGCGTCAGGGCGAGAGCATCGCCGAACTGGCTGCGGCCTTCTCCGACGCGCCCGACGCCCTCCAGGGCGGGGGCCTGGGCTGGCGCTCCCTTGACCGCCTGCCGGGGCTCTACGCCGAGGCGGCGGGCAAGCTGAACCCGGGCGAAGTCAGCGACCTGCTCCGCTCTCCTGCCGGATTCCACATCATCAAACTGGTGGCCAAGCGGGGCGGGAGCACCTCGGTGCCGGTGCAGCAGACCCGTGTCCGCCATATCCTCATCCGCATCAACGAGGTGGTGTCCGAGGCCGAGGCCCGGCGCAAGCTGGAAAATCTGCGGGAGCGCCTCGAACACGGCAGCGACTTCGCCGAACTGGCCCGCCTCTACTCCCAGGACGGTTCTGCCGCCAAGGGCGGGGAACTGGGCTGGATCAACCCCGGCGACACGGTGCCCGATTTCGAGAAGGCCATGGATGCCCTCAAGGACAACGAGATCAGCCAGGTGGTCCAGTCCCCCTTCGGCCTGCACCTCATCCAGGTCCTCGAACGCCGCCAGCGGGACATGACGGAAGAGCGCAAGCGCCTCGATGCCCGCCAGGCCCTGCGTGAACGGAAGCTGGACGACGCCTTCCAGGATTGGCTGCGCCAGTTGCGCGACCGCGCCTACGTCGAAAACCGCCTGGAAGAGAAGTGACCGCCGTCCCCGTCGTCGCCGTCACCAGCGGCGAGCCCGCCGGCATCGGCCCCGAGCTGTGCCTGCGGCTGGCCGAGCGTTCCTGGCCGGTGCGGCCGGTGGTTCTCGGCGATCGCGGGCTGCTCGCCGACCGGGCCGCCCAACTCGGCCTCTCCCTTGAACTGCGCGACTACGCGCCGGCGGCACCGGCCTTGCCCGGCGCCCTGGAAGTCCTCCACATCCCCCTGGCCGCGCCGTGCCGGGCAGGCCACCTCGATGCCGCCAACGGCCCCTACGTGCTGGCCCTCCTCGACCGCGCCCTGGCCGGCTGCCAAACCGGCGAATTCGCCGCCATGGCCACGGCGCCCGTGCACAAGGGCGTCATCAACGACGCCGGCATCCCCTTCACCGGCCATACCGAGTACCTGGCGGAAAAGACCGGCACGCCGCTGGTGGTCATGATGCTGGCCGGCGACACCGACCGGGGGCCGCTGCGGGTGGCGCTGGTGACCACCCACCTGCCGCTGCAGGCGGTGCCGGCGGCCATCACCCCGGCCCTCCTGGAAGCGACCCTGGAAATCCTCCACGCCGACCTGCGGCGGAAGTACGGCATCGCCGATCCGACCCTGCTGGTGACGGGCCTCAACCCCCATGCCGGCGAAGGGGGCTACCTGGGGCGGGAGGAGATCGACGTCATTGCCCCCACCCTGGAAACCCTGCGCCGCCGGGGCATGAAGCTGATCGGCCCGCTACCCGCCGACACCCTGTTTACCCCGCCCGTGCTGGCCCGGGGCGACGCCGTGCTGGCCATGTACCACGACCAGGGGCTGGCGCCCCTCAAGTACGCCACCTTTGGCCGCGGCATCAACGTCACCCTGGGCCTGCCCATCATCCGCACCTCGGTGGACCACGGCACCGCCCTGGAACTGGCGGGCACCGGCCGGGCCGATCCGGGCAGCCTCTTCGAGGCCGTGGCGGAAGCCGCGCGCATGGCGGTTCGCCCATGAAAGGCCATGTCGCCCGCAAGCGGTTTGGACAGAATTTTCTGGTTGACGCCGGCATCATCTCGGCCATCGTCAATGCCATCGACCCCCGGCCGGGGGACACCGTGATCGAAATCGGCCCCGGCCTGGGCGCACTGACCGAACCGCTGCTGGCCCGGGTGCAACCGCTGCACGTGGTGGAAATCGACCGCGACCTCATCGCCCGCCTGAAGAAACGCTACACCCCGGCGCAACTGGTGATCCACGAGGGCGACGCCCTGGCCTTCGATTTCGCGGCGGTGGGCGGCGATCTGCGGCTGGTGGGCAACCTGCCCTACAACATCTCGACGCCCCTGCTCTTCCACCTGGCGACCTTTGCCGAGCGGGTGCGGGACATGCATTTCATGCTGCAGAAGGAAGTGGTGGAGCGCATGGTGGCGGCGCCGGGGGACGGCGATTTCGGCCGCCTGTCGGTGATGCTCCAGTACCGCTTCCACCTGGAGTGGCTCCTCGACGTACCGCCGGAGAGCTTCGACCCGCCGCCCAAGGTCGATTCGGCCGTGGTCCGCCTGATCCCCAAGGCTGTCGCCGAACGCGGCGCCTGCGACGAGGGGACGCTGGAGCGGGTGGTGACCGCCGCCTTCTCCCAGCGGCGCAAGATGCTGCGCAATACCCTGAAGGGCATCCTCGACGAAGCGGCCTTCGCCGCCCTGGGCATCGCGCCCACGGCCCGGGCGGAGGAGCTGGCGGTGGAGGATTACGTGCGCATCGCCAACTCCCTGCAATGACCATGCGAGACAATACCCGAATCGGGAGCCGTCGGGCTTCGGCCTGAATGGTGCCGGGGAAGCCACGTCCTGAAGGGCTGGGCAAAGGCAAAAAAGCCCGCCGGAGCGGGCTTTCCTGACTTTGGGCCGGCGTTCAGTCCTTCTTGCAGGTGCTCATGCCGAGCAGCGGGTAGGCCGGGCACCAGCCGATCAGGCCGGTGGCCAGGGGGACGACGCCGATCCAGGCCCAGGCCGGGCCGCCGAGGACCGCCGCCCAGGCGATCAGGCCGAGGCCGACGACGATACGCAGGATCTTGTCGATACCGCCAACATTCGCTTTCATGATGTGCTCTCCGTGGAATGGTTGCAACGGGAGCCACTGTAGTTCCGGCGGCGCGCCCTGTATGTAACCTGGGTCACACAGCGGCGACGCCCTTGAGTCCGGGGCGGTCGAGGATGGTCACCTGTTCCCGCCCGAGGGCCACCAGCCCCTGGGCGGCGAAGCCTTTCAGCAGGCGGCTGACGATCTCCCGCACGCTGCCCAGTTCCTCCGCCAGTTGCTGGTGGGTGACGGCAACGGTGTCGCCGGTACGGGCCAGGAGCAGCTTGGCGAGCCGCTGGTCGAGGCGGGCGAAGGCCACTTCTTCCACCAGTTGCATGAGCTCGGCGATGCGGTCGGCGAAAAGGTGGAAGACGAAGTCGCGGAAGGGAGGGTGCTCCGCCACCAGGCGGGCGAACAGGGGGGCGGGGACGAGCAGCAGGGTGAGCCCCGTTTCCGCCACGCCGCGGGCGTTGTAGTCGCTATGGCCGAGGAGGCAACTGGAGGTGATGATGCAGGAACCGCCCGGTTCCACCCGGTAGAGCAGCATTTCCCGGCCGCTGGCGGCGTTTTTCACCACCTTGATGCTGCCGGCGAGGAGCAGGGGGAAGCCCTGGCAGGGCTGGCGCTCGGCGAAGACGGTGGTGCCGGCCGGCACCTGCAGGCAGGCTTGCGGGCGGAGCAGCTCGTCCAGGAGGCGCTCCGGTGCGGCGGCGAGGGCCGGGTAGAGGGCGAGGACGGCGCCGCGGTCGAGGGTCATGCCAGCTCGGCGAAGACCGGGGCGTGGTCGGAGGGGCGCTCGCGCTTCCTCGGAGCGCGGTCGATGCCGGCGGCGACGCAGCGCTCGGCCAGGGGCGCCGAGAGGAGCACGTGGTCGATGCGCAGCCCCAGGTTCTTCTGGAAGCCGAGCATGCGGTAATCCCACCAGGAAAAGGCCTTTTCCGGCTGCTCGAAGAGGCGGAAGCTGTCCTTCAGCCCCAGGTCGAGGAGGCGCCGGAAGGCGGCCCGCTCCGGTTCGGAACAGAGGATTTGCCCAGCCCAGGCCTGGGGGTCGTGCACGTCGCGATCTTCCGGGGCGATGTTGAAATCCCCGGCCAGCGCCAGATGCGGGTAACGGGCCAGTTCGTCCTTGAGCCAGGTTTCCAGGGCGGCGAGCCAGCGCAGCTTGTAGTCGTACTTGTCGCTGCCCACGGCCTGGCCATTGGGCATGTAGGCGCAGATGACGCGCACGCCGTCCACGGTGCCGGCGATGAGGCGTTTCTGCTCGTCCGGGAAATGGGGGTTGCCGCAGACCACGTCGTCGATCGGCGAGCGGGCGAGCAGGGCGACGCCGTTGTAGGTCTTCTGCCCGGAGAAAGCCACCTGGTAGCCGGCGGCCTCCAGGTCGGCCCGGGGGAAATTGGGGTCCTCGAGCTTGGTCTCCTGCAGGCAGATGGCGTCAGGCTTCTGCTCCGCCAGCCAGTCGAGCAGGTGGGGCAGGCGGACCTTCAGGGAATTGACGTTCCAGGCGGCCAGCTTCATGGGGCCGCCGCGCCGGAGGGCCTGCCGGCGGACGCCGCCTTCGGGTAGCCCGCCATGTCGAGGACGTTTTCGTAGGCGTCCGGGTTGAAGCCGCGGACCGGCTGCTTGCCGACCTTGAGCACCGGCACGCTGAGTTCGCCGGCCAGGGCCTTCAGCTCGTCGAACTGCTCCGCCGTCTGCACTGCCACTTCCTTGAAGGGCACGCGCCGCCGGGTCAGCAGCTCGCGGGCTTCCTTGCAGCCCGAGGCGCAGTCGGGGGCGGTGTACAGGGTGACCGGGAAGTTCTCGATGGCCCGCCGGAGGGCGTAGGGGGTGCCGTCGACGTTCTCGGCCGGCGCGTTGAGCTTGGTGACGCTGCGGGCGTTGCCCGGCGGCGGCTGGTCGCTGATCATGGTGCGGCCGGTGGCCGGGTCGATCCAGCGGTAGGGCTGGGCCAGGGCGGCGCAACTGGCGCCGAGGAGGGCCAGGCAAAGAAGGCGGCGCATCGGTTTCTCCCTGTTCGTTGTCCGGGTTCTACGCCGCAATCATACCGCTGTGGCGGAGCAATGCGTCGACGCTCGGCCCACGGCCGCGGAAGGCCTTGAAGGAGTCGATGGCCGGGCGGGAGCCGCCGACGGAGAGGATTTCCTCCAGGAAGCGGCGACCGGTGGCGGCGTCGAAGGGGTTGCCGGCCTCCTCGAAGGCGGCGTAGGCGTCGGCCGAGAGCACCTCGGCCCACTTGTAGCTGTAGTAGCCCGCCGCGTAGCCGCCGGCGAAGATGTGGGAGAAGCTGTTCGGGAAGCGGTGCCAGGCCGGCGGGAAGAGGACGGCCACTTCCCGGCGCACTTCCTCGATGAGGTCCATGACGCTCTTCGGGCCGGTCGGATCGAAGTCGCTGTGGAGCAGCATGTCGAAGAGGGAGAATTCAAGCTGGCGCACCGTCATCATGCCGCTCTGGAAATTCCTGGCGGCGAGCATCTTGTCGAAAAGCTCCCGCGGCAGCGGCGCCCCGTTGTCCACGTGGGCGGTCATGCCCTGCAGCACCTCCCACTCCCAGCAGTAGTTTTCCATGAACTGGGAGGGCAGTTCGACGGCGTCCCATTCGACGCCGTGGATGCCGGAGACCCCCAGTTCCTCCACCCGGGTGAGCAGGTGGTGCAGCCCGTGGCCGGTCTCGTGGAAGAGGGTGGTCACCTCGTCGTGGGTGAAGGTGGCGGGTCTGTCGCCCACGGGCCGGGAAAAATTGCAGTTGAGGTAGGCCACCGGGGTCTGGATGCCGCTCTTGCCGGCACTTGCGACCCGCCGCCGGGACTGGGCTTCGTCCATCCAGGCGCCGCCGCGCTTTTCCGGGCGGGCGTAGAGATCCAGGTAGAACTGGCCGACCAGGCTGCCGTCAGCCTTCTCCAGGCGGAAGAAGCGCACATCCTCATGCCAGACGGGGGCGCTGTCGGGTTTGACCTTGACGTTGAAGAGGCTCTCGATGACGCGGAAGAGGCCCCCCAGGACGGCGGGTTCGGTGAAATACTGCTTCACCTCCTGCTCGGAGAAGGCGTAGCGGGCCTGCAGGAGCTTTTCCGAGGCGTAGGCGGCGTCCCAGGGTTCCAGGGGGTCGAGGCCCAGTTCGTCCCGGGCGAAGGCGCGCAGCTCGGCCACGTCCTTCTCGGCGAAGGGCTTGGCCCTGGCCGCCAGCTCCCGCAGGAAGGCGAGCACCTGGGCCGGCGAGTCGGCCATCTTGGGCACCAGCGATACCTCGGCGTAGTTGGCGTAGCCGAGCATACGGGCTTCCTCGGCGCGCAGTTCGAGGATGCGCTTCATGAGCGGCGTGTTGTCCCATTCCGCCTTGCTGGCGCCATCGTGGAACTCGGCGGCGCGGGTGGCGTAGGCCCGGTACAGGCGGGCGCGCAGATCGCGGCTTTCGGCGTACTGCATCACCGGCCCGTAGGAAGGGGCGTGCAGGGTGAAGCGCCAGCCTTCGACGCCGGCCTTTTCGGCGGTGGCGCGGGCGGCTTCCCTGACATCCTCGGGCAGGCCGGCGAGCAGGGCCGGATCGGTCACGTCCTCGGCGAAGGCGTTGGTGGCGTCGAGCAGGTTTTCCGAGAATTTGGCGGCCAGGGCGGCCAATTCTTCCATGATGGCCTGGAAGCGGGGCTTCTGCGCCTCCGGCAGCTCCGCGCCGGAAAGGCGGAAGTCGCGCACCTCGTTGTCGATGATCTTCTGCCGGGCCGGGGCCAGGGTCGGGTACTCGGCGCCGTCGCGGATGGCCTTGTACTTCTCGAAGAGCTTCAGGTTCTGGCCCAGTTCGCTGTAGAAGCGGGTGACCTCCGGCAGCATCTCGTTGTAGGCCTCCCGCCAGGGCGGAATGTCGTTGACCGAATGCAGGTGGCCGACGATGCCCCAGGCCCGGGAGAGGTGTTCGATACCGTCGGCGAGGGGGGAAGCGAAGCCGGCCCAGGTGGCGGGGGCGGCATCGGCCGTGAGGCGCTCCACCAGGCGGCGGCCGTCGGCGAGGAGTTGCTCGACGGCGGGTTTGACGTGGCCCGGCTCGATGGCGTCGAAGCGGGGCAGGCAAGGCTCGGCGCCCGGGGCGGTGGCGAAGGCGAGGAGGGGATTGTTCTGGGTCATGGCGGCAGTCGGGGCAAGAAAAACGGGCGGTCACGGCCGCCCGTCGGGGTTGTGGGGCTGATCGGCCTATTTTACAAGGTCCTTGTAGGCATGCCAGGAAGCATGGCCGAGCAGGGGCATGAAGAAGATCAGGCCGAAGAGCAGGGTGGCGAAGCCGAGGAGGGTGAGAAAGACGATCATCGCGCTCCACAGCACCAGGGGTTCCAGATTGACGGCAAAGGCCCGCAGGCTGCTCATCATGGCGGTGATCACATCGCAGTCGCGGTCGAGGATCATGGGCACCGACACGACGGAGATGGCGAAGGTGAGGAGCGCCAGGCAACCGCCGACGATGAACCAGGCGGCCACGAAGCCCCGGTGTTCGCCGCTGGCCAGGATCTGGGTGAGGAAGTGGGTGGCGTCCACGCCGGCACTGCCCCCCAGCATGGCGAACATGATGGCCGAGGTGCGCTCCCAGACCAGGGCGAGGAGCGCCAGCACCAGCCCGAGCTGGGCCAGGGTCTCGGCCCGTCGGCCGAGGTGGGCGAGGGATTCGATGAAGGTCGGGAACTTGCCCAGGGCACGCTGGCGGGACAGCTCGTAGAGGCCGGCGGCGAGCAGGGGGGCGAGGATGAAAAAGCCGGAGATGGCGGCGGTGAACAGGTGCGGGTGGTTGAGGCTGGCGAGCAGGATGAGGTCGCCGGCAATGCCGAAGAGCAGGCCGTAGGCCAGGGATGGCACGGGGTTGCCCCGCAGGTCGCGCCACCCGGCCTTGAGCCAGGCCAGGGGCCGATCCAGGCCGACGCGGCGGACTTCCGGCAGGGAAAAATGGCGGTCCAGGGTGTCGAACGGAAGCTTCATGATTTCCTCCCGGGGAAAACGAATCATCCGTTCGACATTGTTCGGCGCGCCGGGTTCGCGCCGCAGTGAACTACAGGGTCTTGCCGGTGAGCCGCTCGCAGGCTTCCAGGTACTTGGCGCTGGTGCGGGCGATGACGTCCGCCGGCAGCTTGGGGCCGGGGGCCTTCTTGTTCCAGTCCAGGGTTTCCAGGTAGTCGCGCACGAACTGCTTGTCGTAGGAGGGCGGGTTGCTGCCTTCCCGGTACTGGTCGGCGGGCCAGAAGCGGGAGGAATCCGGTGTCAGGGCTTCGTCGATCAGGTGCAGGGTGCCGGCGGCGTCGATGCCGAACTCGAACTTGGTGTCGGCGATGATGATGCCGCGGCCGCGGGCGTAGTTGGCGGCCTCCTCGTACAGGGCCAGAGCGGCGGTGCGGGCTTGGGCGCAGAGCTCGGCGCCGTTCTTGCCGGTGCCGGCCAGTTGCTCGGCCAGGGCGGCGGCGCAGTTGGCCTGGGCAGTGGCGAAGGAGACGTTTTCGTCGTGATCGCCCACGTCGGCCTTGGTGGCCGGGGTGAAGATGGGGCTCGGCAGCTTGGCGGCCATCTTCAGGCCCGGGGGCAGGGCGATGCCGCAGATGGCGCCGGTAGCCTGATAATCCTTCCAGCCGGAGCCGATGACGTAGCCGCGCACCACCGCCTCGATGGGCAGGGGCTTCAGACGCTTCACCACCACTGCCCGGCCCCGCACCTGGTCCCGCTCGCTTGCTGCGACGACGCTCTCCGGATCGACGCCGGTGAGCTGGTTGGGGATGATGTGGCCGAGCTTCTCAAACCAGAAATCGGCCACCGCCGTCAGCACCTCGCCCTTTTTCGGGATGGGATCGGGCAGGATGACGTCGAAGGCCGAGAGGCGGTCGGTGGTGACGATGAGCAGCCGGTCGGCGTCGACGGCGTAGATGTCCCGCACCTTGCCGCGGGAAAGGAGCGGCAGGCTGGTGATGGATGAGTTGAAGAGGGGAGCGGTCACGACGGAATTCCCGGAGGCAAAGGGCGGATTATAAATGAAGCCTCGGACCCGGCGGCTGAGGGCTTGCTAGTGGTCGGGGCGAACGCGGGGCGGGAGTTCTGCCCCATGACATGTTTCATTCGATCATGCGGCGAATCGGATCAATGCCCGACGCCTTCTTCCGCCGCCAGCTTCCTGCGCATGCGGTGCGTCCCCCAGGCCACCAGGCCGGCGATGAGGGGGATGGAGATGGCGGTGACCACGTCCGGGTTGAGATGGTGCAGTTCCTTGCTGCCCTTGGCCAGGTACTGGACCAGTTGCGAGCCGTAGTAGGTCAGGACGACGACGGAGAGGCCTTCCACGGTTTCCTGCAGGCGCAGTTGCAGCTTGGCCCGGCGGTTCATCTGGGAGAGCACTTCCTGGTTCTGGCGCTCCAGCTCGATGTCGACCCGGGTGCGCAGGAGCTGGCTGGTGCGGGCGATGCGGGCGGAGAGGTCTTCCTGACGGCGGGCGATGGCGGCGCAGGTGTTCAGCGCCGGCGCCAGGCGCCGCTCCATGAAGCCGCGGATGGTGGGCATGCCGGGGATGTGGCTTTCCTTGAGTTCGCTGACCCGCTGCTGCACCAGGCGGTAGTAGGCGGCGGAGGCGCCGAAGCGGTAGTTGGTGCTGGCCACCGAATGCTCGATTTCGGCAGCCAGCCGGGTGAGGTCGTCGAGGACGGCCCGTTCGTCCTCGGCGGTGAGGGCCGAGCCCATGCGGTCGATGAGCTGGGCCAGTTCCTCTTCCGCCGGGTTGAGCAGCTTGGCCACGTTCTTGGCCACCGGGAAGGCGAGCAGGGCCATGACGCGGTAGATTTCCAGCTCCAGCAGGCGCTGCACGGTGCGGCCGGCCCGCAGGCGGTCGAGGTTCTCATTGACCACGATGAAGCGGGAGAAGCCGTCGTGGATGCGGAAATCGGTGAAAACCCAGGCGGCGCTGCCGGCGATGCGGGAAGCGACCACGACTTCCCCGGGGGCGGTGAGGGTGGCCATCAGGGCCTGGGGGTCCACCGCCGGGGTGCCCAGCACTTCCAGGTGGGTGGCGGCCAGGAGCTGGCCGGGGATGGCCTGGACCCAGTCCGCCGGCGCCGCCGCCAGGGCGTGCTCGCCGGTGCCGGCCGGCTGCTGGGGCTTCTTGAAGAAGGTGTAGGTGGAGAACTCGCCGTGGCGCTCCCACTTGAGCAGGAAGGTGCCGGCGTCGATGATGAGGTGGGCGGCGTCGGCGCTGGGCTCTACCGGCAGGCCGAGGCGCTCGTAGAGGGCGCCGAGGTGGCTGCGGTCGCCGCCGGGGTTGGCCTCGTCGTGGAGGAAGGCCAGGAAGCTGACCAGCATGGGGGCTTCCACCGGGACCGGCGGGCGGGCGTGGACCTCGTCGTTGAGGCGTTGGCGCAGGGGGTGCTGGGCGAAGTTCATGGGCGGGAGCGGTTGTTGTTTTCGGCTGATTATAAGGCGCTGACGGCGGTGAGCAGCCCCCGCACGATGCCGGCGATGGCCAGGGACAGCCCCACCGACAGCCCGGCCGAGAAGATCGCCTCGCGGCGGCCGAGGAGGCGCAGCAGGACGGCCAGAGTGGACAGGCAGGGGATGTAGAAGGTGAGGAAGACGAGGAAGGTGGCGATCTGCACCCGGTCGAGGACGGGGGCGATCTCCAGGGTGCCGAGGGCCTGGTAGATCATCACCAGCGACAGCTCCTTGCGCAGGATGCCGAAGAGGATGGGCACCCCGAGTACCACCGGCAGGCCCAGCCACCAGTGGGTCACCGGCAGGAGCAGGGTATTGATGGCGGCATCGGCGCCGAAATGGTTGAGCAGGGCCAGGACGACGCTGCCGGCGACGAGGAGCGGGGTGACGATGGTGGCGATGTCGCTGGTCCGCTCCCAGGTGGTGGCCAGCAGGGGGCGCCAGCGGGGCAGGGCGTAGGCGGGGATTTCCTGGATGAGGCCGGGGCCGGCATGGGGGTAGCGGCGGGTGAGGAGCTTGCCGGCGACGGCGATGACCACCAGGGTGAGCAGGAAAAGGCCGAGGACGCCGAGGCCCCCCAGGTACTTGCCGCCCAGGGCAAGGATGATGGCCGAACGGGCGGAGCAGGGGACGAAGGTGATGAGCAGCGCGGCGACGATGCGCTCGCGGCCGCTGGAGGCGGCCGCCGCCGCCGAGATGGCGGGGACGTTGCAGCCGAGGCCGAGGAGGAAGGGCAGGGCGACGCCGCCATGGAGGCCGATGCGGTGGAAGCCCCGATCCACCACGAAGGCCACGCGATGCATGATCCCCGACTCCTCCAGGGCCACCAGCAGCATGACCAGGGGCAGCATGTAGGGGAAGACGATGCCGATGAGCCCCACCAGCCCGTCGGCCACGGCGCGGCCGACGACGCCGGCGGTGGTGTCCGGCTGCCATTGTCCGACCCAGGCGCCGAGGGGGGCGGCGGTGAGGCCGTCGAGGACGGTGCTGACTTCGAAGACGAAGAAGAGCACCAGGGCGAAGACCGACAGGCTGCCCAGCAGGCCCCAGCGGGGGTGGAGGAAGAGGGCGTCGAGGCGCAGCTTCCAGCCTTCCGCGTCGTCGGCGCCGCCCAGCCGGGTCACCGTCTCGAAGAGGCGGGCCGCCCGGTGGTGGCGGTCGGCGTGCAGTTCGTCGGCCAGGGGGCGCGGCAGGGCCGTGGCCGCTGCGGCCCGGGCCGCATCCACCGCCGCCAGGGCGGCGGGGAAATGGGCGGCGAGTTCTTCCCGGAAGTAGTCGCTGTCGGCGGCCAGTTGCAGCACCAGCAGGGAGCGCGGCACGCGGAAGGCGCTTTCGATGGCGGGCTCGGCCAGGGCGGCGTTGAGGGCCTTGAGGCTGGCGGCGATGTGGGGGCTGGGCGGCTGCGGCAGGGGGCAGCTCCGCTCGTGGGCCGCCTTCAGGGCGGCGGCGAAGAGGTTGGCGATGCCCTTGCCCATGTGGGCCACGGTGGGCACCACCGGCACACCGAGGGCGTCGCCCAGGGCGCGCACGTTGATGTAGAGCCCCTTGGCCCGGGCCTCGTCGAGGCGGTTGAGGGCGATCACCAGGGGGCGGCCGAGGAGGGCCAGCTCCTGGGCGAGTTCCAGGTCCCGTTCCAGGGTGGTGGCGTCCACCACCTGGATGAGGACATCGGGGGCGGCGAAGCCCGCCGCCGGCTGGGCCCCTTCGTGGCTGGCCACGGCGGGCCAGTGGTCGCCCCACAGCAGATATTTGAGGACGACCCGGCTGGCGGGCGAGGTCTCGTGCAGGGAGGCGATGGGCGGCAGGTCCACCAGGGAGGCTTCTTCCAGTCCCACCTCGATCAGGCATTCGGCGTATTCAGCCACGCCGCCGGCCAGGGGCCGGTGTTCCACGTCGGTGCTGGAAGCGGCGTCGAAGACCGTGGTCTTGCCGGTGCGGGGCAAGCCCACCAGGGCGATGCGCGGCCGACGGTTGCCCCGCAGGAGCGGGCCCTGCAGGGGGCGTTCGGCGACGGGATGGGTGGCGGTCATCGGGCGTCAAATAAAAAAGGCCGCACCAGAGCGCGGCCTTGCGGGATCGTCCAGGCTTACTTGACGATCTGGTTCAGTTCGCCCTTGGCGTAGCGCTCGGCCATCTTCTCCAGCGGGATGACCTTGATCTGGCTGGCGCGGCCGGCGCACCCGAAGGCTTCGTAGCGGGCCAGGCAGATCTTCTTGGCGGCTTCCCGGGCGGGCTTGAGGTAGTCGCGGGGGTCGAACTTGGAGGGGTTCTCCGCCATGTAGCGGCGGATGGCGCCGGTCATGGCGAGGCGGATGTCGGTGTCGATATTGACCTTGCGCACGCCGTGCTGGATGCCCTTGACGATTTCCTCGACCGGCACGCCGTAGGTTTCCTTCATGTCGCCACCGAATTCGCGGATTTCGGCCAGCAGCTCTTGCGGCACGCTGGAGGAGCCGTGCATGACCAGGTGGGTGTTCGGGATGCGGGCGTGGATTTCGGCGATGCGGTCGATGGCGAGGATGTCGCCGGTGGGCTTGCGGGTGAACTTGTAGGCGCCGTGGCTGGTGCCGATGGCGATGGCCAGGGCGTCGCACTGGGTCTGCTTGACGAAGTCGGCGGCCTGCTCGACGTCGGTGAGGAGCTGCTCGCGGGTCATGGTGCCTTCGGCGCCGTGGCCGTCTTCCTTGTCGCCCTTCATGGTTTCCAGGGAACCCAGCACGCCCAGCTCGGCCTCGACGGAAACGCCGATGGAGTGGGCGAACTCGACCACCTTCTTGGAGACCTCGACGTTGTACTCGTAGGAGGCGACGGTCTTGCCGTCGGCCTGGAGCGAGCCGTCCATCATCACCGAGGTGAAGCCGGACTTGATGGCGGCCATGCACACCGCCGGGCTCTGGCCGTGGTCCTGGTGCATGACGATGGGCAGGTGGGGGTAGGCTTCGAGGGCGGCCAGGATCTGGTGGCGCAGGAAGGGCTCGCCGGCGTATTTACGGGCGCCGGCGGAGGCCTGCATGATCACCGGGGCGTCGAGCTGGCTGGCGGCTTCGCAAATGGCCCATACCTGCTCCATGTTGTTGACGTTGAAGGCGGGCAGGCCATAGCCGTTTTCGGCGGCGTGGTCCAAGAGTTGGCGCATGGAAACGAGGGGCATGGCGGTCTCCTAATCGTTAGTTGGGGATGTGAATTCAGGACTTGGGTTTGGGGTGTTCGCCGACGCGGACGATTTTCATGGTGTTGGTGCCGCCGGTGGAGCCGATGGGCTCGCCGATGGTCAGCACGATGAGGTCGCCCGCTTCCACCACGCCCTGGTCGATGAGCAGTTGCTCGGCTTCCCAGAGCAGGCGGTCGCGATCGACGTGCTTCTGCTTCATGAGCAGGGGAAAGACATCCCGGTAGAGGCTCATCTTGTAGCGCGAGCCCACTTCCGGGGTTAGAGCGTAGATGGGCACACCGGAGTTCAACCGGCTCATCCACAGGGCCGTCGATCCGGACTGGGTCAGCGCCGCGATGGCCTTCACCTTGAGGTGGTGGGCCGTCCAGATGGCGGCCATGGCGATGGACTGGTCGATGCGGGTGAACACCCGGTCGAGGAAGTCGTTGTCCAGGGTGACCTCGGCGGATTTCTCGGCTTCCAGGCAGATGCGGGCCATGGATTCGATGGTCTCCACCGGGTACTTGCCGGAGGCGGTTTCGGCCGAGAGCATGACGGCGTCGGTGCCGTCCAGCACGGCGTTGGCCACGTCGGAGACCTCGGCCCGGGTGGGCACCGGGCTGGTGATCATCGACTCCATCATCTGGGTGGCGGTGATGGCCAGCTTGTTGTGTTCCCGGGCGCTGCGGATGATCTTCTTCTGCAGGGCGGGGACGGCGGCGTCGCCGACTTCCACGGCCAGGTCGCCGCGGGCCACCATGAGGGCGTCGGAAGCCTCGCAGATGTCGGGCAGGGCCCCGATGGCCTCGGCCCGCTCGATCTTGGCGATGAGCAGGGCGGTGGAGCCGGCGCGGGTGAGGAGCTTCCTCGCCTGGCGCATGTCGTCGCCGTTCTTGGGGAAGGAAACGGCGACGAAATCGACCCCCAGTTCGGCGGCGGTGCGGATGTCCTGGCGGTCCTTGCTGGTCAGGGCCGGAGCGGTCAAGCCGCCGCCCTGGCGGTTGATGCCCTTGTTGTTGGAGAGTACGCCGCCGACGCGGACGGTGGTGACGATCTCCTGGCTATGGACGGCGACGATGTCCAGCACGATGCGGCCGTCGTCGAGGAGCAGGACGACGCCGGGTTCGACGTCGTCGATCAGCTCCGGGTAGTCGAGGCCGACCCGCTCGGCGTTGCCCAGCTTGCAGGCCACGTCGAGGATGAAGGTGGCGCCCACCGCCAGCTCCACCTTGCCATGCTCGAACTTGCCGACGCGGATCTTCGGCCCCTGCAGATCGGCCATGATGCCGACGGTGCGGCCGGTATCCTTGGTGATGGCCCGCAGCAGCTTGACCCGGGCGGCGTGGTCCTCGGCGGTGCCGTGGGAGAAGTTGAGGCGGACAATATCGACCCCCGCCAGCACCATGCGGCGCAGCACGGCTTCATCGCTGGACGATGGTCCCAGGGTGGCGACGATCTTGGTGCTGCGCTGCATGAAGGCTCCTTAGCCGTTGGCGCGTTGAGAAAGGATCTCGACGGCGGGCAGGGTCTTGCCTTCGAGGAACTCTAGGAAAGCGCCGCCGGCGGTGGAGATGTAGCCCACCTTGTCGGCGATGTTGAAGACGTTGATGGCGGAAACGGTGTCGCCGCCGCCGGCGAGCGAAAAGGCCTTGGAATTGGCGATGGCGTCGGCCAGGACCTTGGTGCCGTTGGCGAAGGCTTCCATTTCGAAGACGCCCACCGGGCCGTTCCACACCACCGTGCCGGCAGCGTCGACGATGGCGGCCAGGGCCTTGGCGGAGTCGGGGCCGATGTCGAGGATCATGTCGTCGTCGGCGACGTCGTCGATGGACTTGATGGTCGCCGGGGCGGTGGCGGAGAACTCCTTGGCCACCACCACGTCGGTGGGCAGGGGCACGGCGACTTTGGCCAGGATGGCCGTGGCCTGGTCCACCAGGTCGTGTTCAGCGAGGGACTTGCCGATCTTCTTGCCGGCGGCCAGGAGGAAGGTATTGGCGATACCGCCGCCGACCACCAGCTGGTCCACCTTGGCGGAGAGGGATTCCAGCACGGTGAGCTTGGTCGACACCTTGGAGCCGCCGACGATGGCCACCAGGGGCCGGGCCGGCTGGGCCAGGGCCTTGGTCAGGGCTTCCAGCTCGGAGGCGACGCAGGGGCCGGCGCAGGCCACCTTGGCGTACTTGCCCATGCCGTAGGTGGTGCCCTCGGCGCGGTGGGCGGTGCCGAAGGCATCGTGCACCCAGACGTCGCACAGCGCCGCCATTTTCTGGGAAAGTTCGTCGTTGGCCTTCTTCTCACCCTTGTTGCAGCGGGAATTCTCGAGCATCACCACTTCGCCCGGCTTCACCTCGAAGCCGCCGTCCACCCAGTTCTGCACCAGGCGCACTTCCTTGCCCAGCAGCTCGGACATGCGCTTGGCCACGGGGGCCAGGGAATCCTCGGCCTTGAACTCGCCCTCGGTGGGGCGGCCCAGGTGGGAGGTGACCATCACGGCGGCGCCCTTGGCCAGCGCGTACTGGATGCCCGGCAGGGCGGCCCGGATGCGGGTGTCGTCGGTGATGGCGAGGTTGTCGTCCTGGGGGACGTTGAGGTCGGCGCGGATGAAGACCCGCTGGCCGGCCACGTCGAGATCGGTGAGGCGCTTGAAGTTCATGGCAGTGCTCGATTCGGTTGCGGCGATAAAAAAGGGGCGCTCGCTGGCGCCCCCTCTCGGTCTTACTTGGAGATGACGCGGGCCATCTCCAGAACCTTGCAGGAGTAGCCCCACTCGTTGTCGTACCAGGAGACGACCTTGACGAAGGTGCCGTCGAGAGCGATGCCGGCCTCGGCGTCGAAGACGGAGGTGCAGGACTCGCCGCGGAAGTCGGTGGCGACGACCTTCTCGTTGGTGTAGCCGAGGACGCCCTTCATGGCGCCTTCGGAGGCGGCCTTCATGGCGGCGCAGATTTCCTCGTAGGAGGCTTCCTTGGAGAGTTCGACGGTGAGGTCCACCACGGAGACGTCGGAGGTGGGAACGCGGAAGGCCATGCCGGTGAGCTTCTTGTTCAGCTCGGGGATGACCTTGCCGACGGCCTTGGCGGCGCCGGTGGAGGAGGGGATGATGTTCTCCAGGATGCCGCGGCCGCCGCGCCAGTCCTTCTTGGACGGGCCGTCGACGGTCTTCTGGGTGGCGGTGGCGGCGTGCACGGTGGTCATCAGGCCNNGGGGCCAGGCAGTTGGTGGTGCAGGAGGCGTTGGAGATGATGGCCTCGCCGGCGTACTTGGTGTGGTTCACGCCGTACACGAACATCGGGGTGTCGTCCTTGGACGGGGCGGACATGATGACCTTCTTGGCGCCGGCCTTGAGGTGGGCCTCGGCGCCGGCCTTGTCGAGGAAGAGACCGGTGGATTCGACGACGATGTCGGCGCCGACGGCGCCCCAGTTCAGCTCGGCGGGGTCCTTGACGGCGGTGAGGCGGATCTTCTTGCCGTTGACGATCAGGTTGTTGCCGTCGACGGAGACGTCACCCTTGAAGCGGCCGTGCACGGAGTCGTACTTCAGCATGTAGGCCAGGTAGTCGGGTTCCAGGAGGTCGTTGATACCGACGATCTCGATGTCCGGGAAATCCTTGATGGCTGCGCGGAAAACCATGCGGCCGATGCGGCCGAACCCGTTGATACCGACTTTGATGCTCATGCTAAAAGCTCCTTACAGAATGTTTTTCACGGTGGCGACCACATTGGCGACCGTGAACCCAAAAAACTCGAACAATTTGCCGGCGGGGGCGGACTCGCCGAAGCGGTCGATGCCGATGATGCCGCCCTTGCTGCCGACGTACTTGCGCCACAGGTCCGGGTGGCCGGCCTCGATGGCGACCCGGGGCGTGCACTTGCCCAGGACCTCGTTGCGGTACTCGGGGCCCTGGCGGTCGAAGGCCTCGGTGCAGGGCATGGAGACGACGCGGGCCCGGAGCCCTTCGGCGGCCAGGGCGGCCTGGGCGTCCAGGGCCAGCTTGACCTCGGAGCCGGTGGCGATGAGGGTGACCTGGGGCTCGCCCTCGCAGTCGGCGAGGACGTAGCCGCCCTTGCGGATGGTTTCGGCGCTGATGGCGCCGGTTACCGTCGGCAGGTTCTGGCGGGAGAGGGCCAGCACCGACGGGCCGTCCTGGCGTTCGATGGCGTTGGCCCAGGCGACGGCGGTTTCGGTGGCATCGGCCGGGCGCCAGACGTCCAGGTTGGGGATGAGTCGGAGCGACGCCACGTGCTCGACGGGCTGGTGGGTGGGGCCGTC
>JRYJ01004730.1_pt1 | contig 31039 bp, 28 predicted proteins | sample 235371 | NCBI WGS metagenome assembly JRYJ01 (sample SAMN03074219, study PRJNA261477) | activated sludge metagenome | biome: Wastewater Treatment Plant; feature: Wastewater; material: Activated sludge; isolation source: activated biomass of a wastewater treatment plant treating hydrocarbon... ... | reverse complement strand
GGAGCACGGTCGCAGCCAGCGTGCGGAGGAACAGGAAGATCACCAGAATGACCAGTGCCACGGCGAGCATGAGTTCGAACTGTACGTCTCGAACGGAGGCTCTGATCGAGACGGTGCGGTCGGTCAGCACTGTGACCTGGACTGCAGAGGGCAGGGTGCCCTGGAGTTGCGGCAGCAGTTTTTTGATCCGGTCCGCCACTTCGATCACGTTTGCGCCCGGTTGGCGCTGGATATTCACGATGACGGCCGGTTCCTGGTTCATCCAGGCCGCCTGCCGGGCGTTCTCCACGTCGTCGTTCACCTCCGCCACGTCAGACAGATGCACCGGCGCGCCGTTTCGGTAGGCCACGATCAGCGGGCGATAGTCTCGGCTCGTCAGGAGCTGGTCGGTGGCGTTGATGATCGATTCGCTGCGCGGTCCGTCGAAGGCGCCTTTCGGCTGGTTCACGTTGGCGGCCGCCACGGCGACCCGGAGGTCTTCCAGCGTGAGGCCGTAGGCGGACAAGGCACGGGGATTGGCGCGGATGCGGACGGCAGGCCGCTGGCCTCCGCTCAGGCTCACGAGCCCCACACCGGAGAGTTGAGAAATCTTTTGCGCGAACCGGGTTTCGGCCAGGTCCTGAACCTGGGACAGGGGCAGCGTCGAAGAGGTCAGGGCGAGTGTCAGGATCGGCGCGTCCGCGGGATTGACCTTGTTATTGATGGGGGGATTGGGGAGGTCGCGGGGCAAGAAGTTGGACGCGGCGTTGATGGCCGCTTGGACCTGCTGTTCCGCCACGTCGAGGCTGACCTCGAGCGTGAACTGCAACGTGATGACCGAGGCTCCGCTCGAGCTGGTCGAGGTCATCTGGTTCAGCCCCGGCATCTGCCCGAATTGGCGTTCGAGCGGGGCGGTCACCGACGAGGCCATCACGTCGGGGCTCGCGCCGGGATAGAACGTCACGACCTGGATCGTGGGGTAGTCGATCTGCGGCAGGGCCGAGACCGGGAGCTGTCGATAGGCCAGTAGCCCGGCCAGCAGGATGGCAATCATCGACAGGGCCGTCGCCACCGGCCGCATGATGAAGAGACGGGACGGGTTCACGGACGAGGGCCTCGCTGCCGCGTTTCACCGGTTGGGGGCGGCGCCCCCGCGGCGCCTTCCGGCTGTTTGTTCCCCTCTCGTTCGTTGCGGATGTCGACCTTGCTGCCCTCGCGAAGTTTCTCGGTGCCGTCCACGACCACCACCTCGTTCGGCGCCACTCCCGACGTGATTGCGGTGTCCTCGGCCTGTGAAGCGCCGATGACGACCGGGCGCACGGCGACCGTCTGGTCTTCCTTGACGACATAGACGAACGTGCCCTTCGATCCACGCTGCACTGCGGCGGAAGGGACCAGGGTGGCATCGCGCTTGGTTTCGAGCAGGAGCCGCGCGTTGACGAACTGATTGGGGAACAGCGCGCCGTCGTCGTTGGGAAAGACGGCTTTCAACCGTATGGTGCCGGTGTTGGGATCGATCTGGACGGTCCCCGCCGACACAGTGCGCCTGTTGAATGCGAAGCCGGGCCTGGTGAGCGAGATCGCCTTCCGCCCCTCGCGGGTCACGCTCATTCGCCGCAAACGGGAGCGGCTCAATACTGCGGAATTGGGGTTGGCCATTCGGCTGATCCGCGACGGGTCGGTCCTCCAGTCGGACGAACTCCGCAGTCTTGAGCCGGGACGGCAAGCCTTCGTGTTGGACATGGCCTCCGATTACCTCCGGTACAAAAGCGAGAGCGACGGTGAGCAGGGCACGCTCTATCGTGACCGCAATCGGCAGATCCTCACGGCGCGCAGCATGCTCCGCATTCCGTCGGAGGATATCGAGATCGCTCCCTTCGCTCGCCAACCGGAGTTGGGGCATGACACCTCCCGCGCGAGTCTTGGAGCGGGGTGGCGCAACAACGACACATTCGAGGAGCTGACCGTCCGCGCGGGCTATCACGACTTGCTGGACCCCGAAGTGGGCTACACGCCGGACGCGCAGATCGAGCTCGCCTCCGTAACGTTGCGCCGGTACAACCGCACCGATCAGACGCGGCTCGAGCGCATTGCGCTTGCGAACGTGCTGTCCTTGTCGCCGGTGGACCGGCTCTTTCACGCACCGTCCTGGAAGGTCAACGTGGGCATGCAGACCATCCGACACGGGGAGTGCCGCCTCTGCAGCAATTGGGTGGGCAACGGGGGCATCGGGGCGGCGACGGAAACGCATCTGCTCCGGCGTGAAGTGTATTTTGCCTTTGCCGAGGTCGAGGCGAACTACAGCCGGGCCTACGAAGAGCGGAATCGGGTCGGGGGCGGTGCGTCGGCGGGGATGTATGCCGACCTGGCTGAGCGGTGGCGGCTCATGGTGACGGGCAGTTACCTGCGGTATGCCTTGGGCGACAAGTCCGACGATTTTCGCTGGACAGTCGGTCAGCGATTCACGGTGGCGAAGAACTGGACGCTACGGCTGGAGTACAGTCATCGCGACCATGACAACGACGTGATGTTTTCCGTGCAGAGGTTTTTTTAGACTTGCCGTAGTCTCGATGAAATACACATGCGAACAAGCTTCTTGATGTATTCCTGCGACTCGTCAACGGCCCTAGGGTTTTTGCTAGGCGGCGCGCCATCCGAGGCGATGCCGTCCGGTTTGCGATTGACAAGCCTCAAGAGGTTACCTATACTCCCGCCACGTGGAGCCCGACCCTAGGTGGGAACGGGGGAGGGTCCACTAACCGCTAACCTCGAAGAGGGAGGACTTATGAGGAAGTTGACCGTTCTGTTTTCTCTTTGCCTGATCACCGCGGCCTATCTCAGCCTGACGGGCTGCCAGATCGTGGCGTCCCCGATGTTGGGCGGAATCTACAACGAAACCAAGTACGGTGATGTGGCCACGACCCACACCAGTGCGACGAAGGAAGGCAAGGCCTGCGGCCAGTCCATCCTCGGCTGGGTGGCGACGGGTGATGCGAGCGTCTCGGCGGCGAAAGCGGCCGGCGGCATCACGACGGTGGCTTCGGTCGATCACTCGGCTAAGAACATCCTCGGGATCATCGGCGAGTGGTGCACGATCGTCAAGGGTAGCTGATTTTCCCATCAGTCCGTTTCTGAAGAGGGTCTTCGGGCCGCCGGCTCGAAGACCCTTTTTCTTTCTTCGCGGTGCCGCCACATCCGTGATACCGTAAGCTGCGTATGTGGCTCATCGTCTGCCTGATCGGACTCTTCGTCCATCTCGGCACCCCGTTGAATGGTCTTGCGGCCGAGTTCGGCGACATCCACCTGGGGTTTTATGCCCTTGGCAGTTGGCCTCGGGACAACGGGATCTTCAACCAGGGCACGACCACCGAGGCCTCCCTGAAACAGGGCTTCGGCGCAGGTCTGAAAGTCGGTCTGTTCCCCCGCTTTACCAACCGGATGCTGGGGATCGAACTCGATTCCTACGGGCATGGGGGAGCCCTGTCGTTCCCCAATACGGCCAACGGTCAGAACAACGGCACCGGCCGTTCCAATCTCCTCGTGCTCAACACCATGTTCAACCTGGTGTTGCGCTGTCCGGGCGAGACCGTCTCACCCTATGTCGGCATCGGCGGCGGATGGTCGCATGGCACGCTCTTGAACCCCAACATCATCGGCCGAGCGGACAAGGACTTTGAGACGGCTCGGGCGTTCGGACACCAGTTCCTTGGTGGGGTGCAGATCCTGGTGACACCGAAAGTGTTCGTGTTCGGCGAGTATCGCTATTTTTCGGCGAATTACCATTGGGATGGATTGGCGGTGGATTTTCGCACGCACTATGGACTGGTGGGCGCAGGCCTCCACTTCTAGCAGGATGGTGAAATAGCCTTCCGATGTTGCGTGTCGGTAGCAGCTTCGTCATCCGTCAATGGTTCATAGCTATCAGCCGAGAGTGGTCAGCACTCTGCTTTCAGAAGTGCCTGGCTGATCGCTGACGGCTGACAGCTGATAGCTGAATGCTTAGGACGGTTGACGTGGAATCAACTTTGGTGGTTCGCAAACGTAGAGATTTGACGCGATGGGTCTACTGGATTCCTTCTTTGTCTACCATCCGCATCCGTGGGACGAGCGCGATTGGGCGAAGCTGAGCGGCGTTCCGCTGGAGGACGTGTGGTTTCCTGCGACGGACGGCACCAAGCTGTTCGGTTGGTACGCGGAGGCGACGGCGACCTCCGCAGTGCTGCTCTGGTGCCACGGCAATGCGGGGAACATGATCGACCGCCTGGAGAATCTCCGCGCGCTCCATCGTTTGGGACTCTCGGTATTTCTTTTCGACTATCGCGGGTACGGACGCAGTCAGGGCAGGCCGACGGAGCACGGCCTGTATCAGGATGCGCTCGGTGCATACGAGTATCTGATCGGCAGGCGTCGCATCCGGACGGAACGAGTGATTGTCTTCGGTCGGTCATTGGGGGGGGCCGTCGCCGGAGAGTTGGCGTCGCAGAAACCGGCCATGGGCCTCGTCCTGGAGTCCTGTTTCCCCTCCATCGAGGCGGTGGCCCGCCATCACTACATGGGGTTGCCCGTGCATTGGCTGCTCGGCGCCAAGTTCCGCCTCGAAGAGCGAGTGCCCCACCTCTCTCTCCCCAAGCTGTTCATCCACGGAGATCGCGACGACATTATCCCGATGGAGCTCGGACAGCGCACCTTCGCTGCGGCGAAACCGCCGAAGGAATTCTATGTCGTCCGTGGCGCGGACCATAACAACCTGCCCTTCGTGGGAGGACGGGCCTACTTCGAGAAACTGCTGGAATTCTGCCAGACCGCGCTGCGCGGGTAAGTCGCCGCAGGCCGCCGGTTCCGAGTTTTTTCTGTTCACTCCCACGCGGGTTGGTATGATGCATGCCATCAGGCGTGGCCGGATCGTCTCGCACCGGAAATCTGGCGACCGGCTACGTATTCTGATACAGTGCGCAGCCGTGCGATGCATGCCGAGCCTGTCGGCATCGTGATCGTACGGCGATCGTTCAAGGAGGAATGGTGGATCAGACGGTGCGGCGATGGGTCGGTGGGCTCACAGGAGGTTTGGGATTGTTTCTCATAGTCGGTTGCGCGACGGGGCCGTCGGGGGCCCCACTGGTCGATCAAGGATCCCCGCCCGCGGCGAGCGCGCCGGGTCGCACGCCGTCCGGAGGAAGCGGAGCCGCCGCGGATCAACTCGTCGTCGCTGCCCCGACCGTGCAACTGGTGGCCAACAAGCCCGTGCCCGCTCCCCCGCCGCCTCCGGCCGACGCGCCACCCGAGGATCCGTTCTACGATCCCTTCGCCAAATCCGACGAGAACGCCGGCGGCGAGGAATATGATCCCTGGGAACCGTTCAATGCCAAGATGTTCGAGTTCAATCGCCAGGTCGATCGCTGGGTGCTAAAGCCCGCGGCGCAAGGATACAACTTCATCGTCCCCAATGCCGTCCAGATCGGCATCAGCAATCTGTTCTACAACATCCGGTTTCCGTCGAGGTTCATCAACAACCTGGTCCAGGGAAAATGGACCGGCGCGCGGATCGAGGTCGGGCGGTTTCTGCTGAACAGTTCGTTCGGCCTCGGCGGATTGGTCGATGTCGCCAAATATCTCGACGTGACGACGCCGGAAGAGGATACCGGGCAAAGTTTGGGATATTACGGCGTGAAACCGGGGCCGTATCTGGTCCTGCCGTTCCTGCCGCCCTTCACGGTGCGGGATTTCGTCGGCTATCTGGGAGACATCGCCCTGAACCCGATCAACTGGATGGTGTTCCCCATCATCGAAATCGACGGAGTCCCGTCGTTGGTGGCGCACCACAACCGGACGACGTCCTCCTTGGCCCAGATCGGCGGGCGAGGCGAGGAAATCCTCAACGACCGCTCGCTGAATCTCGAGAAGTTCCAGGGGGTGGAGGAGGCGACGCTCGACCTGTATACGGCGGTGCGGAACGCGTACCTCCAGAAACGCGCGCGAGCCGTCGCGCAGTAATGCCGAGTTCTCGCGTGGCTTCACGGATCGGGCCGTTACGTATGGCCTGCGCTTGACAAGGCCTTCCCGCGCGGGAGATCCTTGCGCTGTCCGATCGGGCGCCCGTGTGGATCGAGTCGCAAGGAGGCTGCGATGACGGCATGGTTGCTTCCCTTCTTCGTGTTGCTGCTGGTTGCCCCGTCCCAGGCCGCCGAACCCCGGGCCGTTTCCACCACCGCCACCCTGAGCATTCTCGCCGGAACCGTCCAACATGTGCCGGTTGGTTCCACCCAACCGAAAGCGGCCGTCAGCGGCATGGCCGTGGCGGCGGGTGACCGGGTCGTGACGGGACTGAAATCCACGGCGCTCGTGACGTTCCTGGACGGCAGCACGTTGACGGTCCTGCCCGAGTCCGACGTCACCGTCAAGAAAGCGGACATCGGTCGGACAAGCTCCTCCGTGAACATTGCGATTTCGGTCGGCATGGTCTGGGCGCGCGTCGTCAAGCTGATCGACCAGAAATCCAGTTTCACCCTGGAATCCAATACGGCGACCGCCACCGTTCATGACGGGCTGATCGGCGCGCACCATTTCGACGACGGTCGATTCATCTGTTGGACGAGGGCCGGGGGACTGTTGGTGACGGACCGTCACGGGCGAACCGTGGTGCTCCTGCCCGGGGAGAAACTTCAGATCAAGGGAACCGAAACCCTCACGCCGGAAACGTTCGCTCCGAGCCAGAGCACCGTCACCGTGACGACTTCGCCCGGCGTGTTCCCGCTGGTCGAAATGCCGGATCGGGCTCGGGTCGTCGGCTTCGTCTCGCCTGGCATCGATGTGAACCAGGTATTCGGTTCGTTGACGAAGCGCCTGCCGGACGGCCGCCGCCAAATCGAGGTGCCGGCCGGGCTGATCGGCCCCTTCCTGCTGGTGTTGGAAGGGCGGCAGGATGGTCCGTTCTCCGCGACCGTCACCGGGGCCTTCAAAGGGACGCAGGTCTATCGGCAGGAGGTCTCAGGCGAGGTCAGGAAAGCCGGCCGGGTGAGCCTGCAGGTCACGCAGCAACTCGAACCGGAAACCTCGGACGATCCGAAGACGGCCAAGGTCGTCGGGGGGAAGGTGAGCGACGCACAACCGTATACGGATCCGTTGCCCGGCGTGATCCTCCTGGCGCCGACGGAACTGGAGGGGTCGCACTGATGCAATGGGCTACTTTGAGGAGGCGACGAACACACCGTCCCAGGTCGGCGGCGGGGGATTCCGGAGGAACTCCGTGCTGCGCTGGAGATAAAGGGCCGTGGGACCGTCGTCGGGGCAGGAATCCTGAAGCGAACGGAACACGTCCGCGGCTTCCTGCCATCGTCGCGCCCGATACTGCGCGATTCCATGATGATACCGGTTCAGCATCGTACGTTTCGCCGCATCTAGCCGGTCGGCGGGACCCACCAACTCGTAAACCGTAAGCGGTTCATGTCGTCCCTTCACCGAGACCAGGTCGAGATAGCGATACCCCAGCGCGTCACCCGCCGTATGCTTCGTCCTTTCCCCCAACACGATCCTCGTGCCGTACTCCTTGTTGAGGCCTTCCAAGCGTGACGCGACATTCACCGCGTCACCGAGCACGGTGTATGTCAGCCGGTCCTTCGATCCCAGGTTCCCGACGACCATCGGACCGGTGTTGATGCCGATCCCCAGATCCAGCGGCGGCACACCGCGCTGCGCCCACTCGGTGCGCAGCTGCTCCACCCGCTTGACCATGGCCAGTGCGGTGTCGCAGGCCCGCCGGGCGTGATCCGGTTGGTCGATCGGTGCGTTCCAGAAGGCCATGATCGCGTCGCCGATGTACTTGTCCAGCACGCCGTCGCGCGCAAAGACCACCTGCGTCATGGCCGTCATGTACTCATTGAGCAGGGCGACGAGCGTCGGTGGGGCGAGCGAATGCGAGAGCGTCGTGAAGCCGCGCAAATCGCAGAACAGCACCGTCATGGTCCGCGTCTCGCCGCCGAGATTCAGCAGTTCCGGATCGCGCAGCACCCACTGGCTGACCGTCGGCGAGAGGTAGCGGGCCATCACGGCACGGACAAGTCGCTGCTGAGCCTGTTCGAAGCCGATGCGATGAATGGTCGCGACGGCGAAGGCCAAGAGCAGGCTGCTTGTCGGATAGACGAGATTGAGGAGGAGGCCGCCGTCGAAGGCGAAACTGGCGGCCGCAAAATATACGAGGAGCAGGCCGGCCATGCCGGCTGCAGCGAGCCAGGGGCCGATGACGGCGACCAGCCAGGCGGAGAGCAGCGCGTATCCGAAGACCAGCCCGATCGTCAGGATTGGTGAGGCCGGCGCCAGGTATCGCTGCGACAGGATCGTTTCGATGGCGTTCCCGAGCACCTCGACGCCCCACATGCGTGTGGTCGAGGTGGTGGGAGTGGCGAATTCGTCCAGACCGCGGACGGTCAATCCGATGAGCACGATCTTGTCCTTTACGACCGCCGGATCGAAGGCGCCGCGCATGACGTCGTGGAACGAGAGAATCGTGAAGGGGCCGTCCCGACCGGGCACAGAGGGAGGCCCCAGGTAGTTGATCACCATGCTTCCGGAGTCCAGGAGGGGAATCGCCCGCCCCGCCGCGTAGACGACGTCGGCCGTCGCCGGCTCGTCCATCACCGTGGTGCGTCGAATGTATCTGGCGACGGCGGTCAACGCCAACGCGGGGATTGTCGCGTCGCCTGATTGCAGGAGGAGCGGCAGGCTCCTGACGACCGTGTCCGGGTCCGTCGTGACGTTCACGAACCCTTCCGCGGCGGCTGCCTGGGCGATCTGGGCCGTCGGGCGTACGAAGACATCGAAAAGCTGCGCGATGCCCGGGGGAGGCGTCGTCTCACGCGGGCCCTGGGCTTCCACCGGTGTGACCACGATATCGGCTGTCCTGATGGCGGAGGCCAACCCGGGATCTTCCTGCCGGGGCGCGTCGAAGAACAGATCGAAGGCGATGACGCGGGCTCCTGCGCGGCCTAAGGCCTCCACCGCCTGCGCATACAGCGTCCGTGGCCAGTTCACCATGGCGCCGTAGGTCGGCAGAAGTTCGCGGTAGCTGCGTTGGTCGATTCCGACGATGACGGTGGCCGCGGCCTGTTCGCCGGTCCGGGAGGCCAACAGAAAATCGGTGCTGCGGATCTGTGCGGTCGAGAAGAGTCCGGCCCGATAGGAGACGGCCAAGCCGGTTCCGACGACACCAGCCAGGAGGGTGCTGATGAGCAGTCGTCGGCGGAGGGGCTTCGAGAGGAAGCGGGCCGGCATCGCGGGGATTGTAGGGGAGCCTACGGAGAGGGTCAATCGGCCCGGTGACGAAGTGCGGACGGGGCGATCAGCGAATGACGCCCAGTTCCTTGCCGACCTTGGCGAATGCGGCGACGGCCCGTTCGAGATGCGTGCGAGTGTGCGCGGCCGACATCTGCACACGAATGCGAGCCTGACCCTTGGGCACGACCGGGTAACTGAAGCCCACCACGTAGATTCCTTCTTGCAGCAGGCGATCGGCCATCTGGGTGGCGAGACCGGCTTCCCCCAACATGACGGGAATGATGGGGTGGCTGCCGGGGACCAGGGTGAAGCCGAGCGCAGCCAGCCGGCTCCGGAAAAACTCGGCGTTCTCTTTCAACGTGGCGCGGAGGTGGTCGCCTTGTGCCACCAGCTTCACGGCTTTCAAGGCCGCCGCGGCGATGACGAGCGGAAGACTGTTGGAAAACAGGTAAGGTCGCGACCGCTGGCGCAGCAGTTCGATGATCTCCTTCCGTCCGGTCGTGAATCCGCCCGCTGCGCCGCCCAATGCCTTGCCCAAGGTGCTGGTAATCACATCCACCTTGTCGGCGACTCCGAAATGGTCGGGCGTGCCGCGTCCACCTCTCCCCAGCACACCGGTGGCGTGACTGTCGTCGACCACGACCGCGGCATCGTACCGCTCCGCCAGTTCCACGATCCGGTCTAACTTGGCCAGATCGCCGTCCATCGAGAATACGCCGTCCGTGACGATCAACCGGACCCGGCTCGAGAGCGACTCCGAGAGCAGGGACTGCAGCTCGCCCATGTCGCCGTGTGCATAGCGGAGGCGCTTGGCTTTGCACAGGCGGATCCCGTCGATGAGGCTCGCATGGTTCAAGGCATCGCTCAATACGGCGTCGCGTTCGTCGAGCAGCGTTTCGAAGAGCCCTCCGTTCGCGTCGAAGCAGGAGCTATAGAGGATCGTGTCGCCGGTGCCGAAAAAAGTGCTGAGGGCGCTTTCCAGTTGTTTGTGCAGATGGTGGGTCCCGCAGATGAAGCGGACGGAAGCCATCCCATAGCCATGTTCCGTAAGACCGTCGGTTGCGGCCTGGCGCACGTCCGGATGGTTGGCGAGACCGAGGTAGTTGTTCGCGCAGAGGTTGATGACCTCGCCCTGCGCCACGCGGATCTCGGCGCTCTGGGGCGTAAGAATTTCCCGCTCGCGCTTGTAGAGACCGGCCGACTTGATCTCGGCGAGCTGCTGCTCGACGGCTTTCTTGAGTGAGTCGTATGCCACTGATCCTCGCTTGCAAGCCGCACTCAGCCATCAGCTTAAAGAGAAGTGGGGCGCAAGTCACTCTTCTGCTGACCGCTGAAAGCTGATTGCTTTTGTTATGGAAACAGAACTACTTTGCCGCATTGACCGGACTTGATCAACTCAAATCCTCGGGCAAAGTCCTTCAGGGGAAAGGTATGGGTGATGACGGGGCGGATGTTGAGCCCGGCCTTGAACAGTCCGGCCAGGCGATACCACGTACTGAAGAGACGGCGGCCCGTAATGCCATGAACGCGAATGCCTTTGAAGATGACTTCGTTGGCCAGATCGAGCAGGACCGGCTCGCTGGGTATGCCGAAGAGCGTCACCCGTCCGCCGTTTTTCACGGAGTGGAACGCATGGTGGAGCGCCGTCGGATGACCGGACATTTCCAGCGCTGCGTCGACGCCTTCGCCATGCGTGATCTCCTGGATGGCCGCCGCGATCGCTTCCGCGCCGTCGGTCTTGGCATTGAGCACATGATCGACGCCGACTTGCTTGGCGAGCCCAAGCCGGTAATCGCTGACGTCCGTGGCGATGATGGTGGCGGCGCCGGCCGTGCGGGCGACGGCAGCGGCGAACAGTCCGGTCGGACCGCAACCGGTCACCAGTACCGTATGTCCCGTGAAATCCTCGACCAAGGCCGCATCGACGGCGTTGCCCAACGGTTCTTGGACCGAGGCCAGTTCCGGTGGAATGTCCGGCGAGGTCTTCCAGAGGACGGTTTCGGGCAGCACGACGAATTCCGCGAACGATCCGTCGAGATCGACGCCCAGGATCCTGTAGTTCTTGCAGACATGCGCTTGACCCGTCCGGCACTGGAAGCAGGCGCCGCAGGTCAAATGAGACTCGGCCGCGACGTAGTCGCCGACCTTGACGAGTGTCACGTCCGCGCCGACCGCCACGACCTCGCCGCACATTTCATGGCCGATGATGCGGGGCGGATGAATCCGACTGTGGGCCCAGGCGTCCCAATTGTAGATGTGGGCATCGGTCCCACAGAGCGAGGTGGCTTTGACGCGGATCACCGCTTCGGAAGGACCGGGCGTGGGATCGGGCCGATCCGTGTACGTCAGCCCCGGCTGCGGCGACAGTTTGGCGAGCGCTTTCATGGCTCCATTATAGCAAGGGCGAGAGAAATGCCCAGGGTTCTCCAAAAAACGGGTTGAACTGATCCAGGCTCCTGGGTAGGATGCGATCATGCGGTGGTATCACTACTCGCATTTCTGCCGAAGCCTTGCCGGTGCCGGTCTGGCGGCGCTGCTGGCCATCATGACCATGCCTGCCTCTGCCGCGCCTGCTCCTGCGTCCGCCGCCCCTGCGCCAAAGAAGTGGGCGCAATTCGAGTTGGTCAGCACCGAGCCGGATGGGACGGTGCAAGCCGGGAAGGATGTCGTGTTGAGCCTCACCCTCGGCGGGGTGCCGGCCGGGACCGAGTCCGTCATGGCCATCATCGAATCGCCGGGGTTTCAGAGCCAGACCGTTTCACTGAGCGAAGATGAAACGCCTGCGGTCTACCAGGGCACGGCGATTCTGGAGCCCAACTCGGTGTTGAAAAGCCGGACGACCGTATTGCCCAAGGCGGTGCGGATCCGGGTGACCTTCGCCCGGGCGAAGGTCACCGGGCTTGAAGAATTCCTGAAGCGCGACGTGTACGTGACGCTGGGCGACTGGCCTCCCGAAGAAGACGACGGCGACGCGGCGTCCGGCGAGGCCGAGGGAGCGGAGCCGGAGAATCCGGCGGCCCAGAAGGCTATGGAACATGTTCTGACGGTCAACGCCACGATTCCCGAGGAGGACCTCCTGCCCTTGCCGGCGCCGGGCGAAGCCAAGGCCTACTGGAAGCAGGTCAGTGATCTGATCAGCCGCAACTGGGCTCGCCACGTCCGCGCGATCCGGCGGGCGCCCAGCGGCGAGGTCGTCCGGGTGAAGTTCAAAATGTACGCAAGTGGTGTGGCGCAATTGATCCAGATCGAGAAAGGGTCTGGTGCGCGTGATATCAACGAAGCCGGGTTACAGGCGATCATTCATGCGCATCCCTTTCCGCCGGTACCGGCGGACATGGGAGGTGAAGCGGTCGACGTGCACGTGAGAATGCGCACCGGGGCCAAGGTGGCCGCGCAGGACGTGCAGACCACGGTGGAAAAGAAGGCCTCGAAATCGACGGCCGCGCCGGCCCGATCGCCGGAAAAGCCGGTGGCGGACAAAGCATCATCGGAGAAACCGCCGACAGACAAACCTGTGACAGAGAAGGCGCCGGCCGAGAGCGGCGCGACGAAGGAGTCTCCATGATGCATCGGATGAGGAAGGTGTGCGTGCTCGCGGGGCTGCTGCTGAGCGGGTTAGTCGCCTCCGGTCCAGCTCGAGCCGAGATGGCCCGCTATGACGTCGACTTGGACCACTCCATCATCGAGTTCAAGGTCGCACACATGGTCATTTCCAAGACTACGGGCCACTTCAAGGATTATACCGGCTTCATCGAGATGGATCCGGACGCCGGGGTGGTCAAGGCCATCGAGGCGACGATCAAGACCGCCTCCGTGAACACCAATCACGAAAAGCGTGACGCGCACCTACGGGACGCCGACTTCTTCGAAGTCGGCAAGTACCCGACGATGACCTACAAAATGAAGAGCTACAAGAAAACGGGCGACACCTACACGGCGGTGGGAGATCTCACCCTGCATGGGGTGACCAAAGAGATTACGCTGGTCGGGAACTTCAACGGGGTCACCAAGGATCCGTGGGGCAACATCCGCGCCGGCTTCAATGCCGAGGGCAAGCTCAACCGGAAGGATTTCGGCATGGTGTGGAATCGCACGCTCGACACCGGCGGGCTGGTGGTCGGAGACGAGGTCTTCATCAAGCTGGATATCGAATGCATTAAGGCCAAGCAGTAGCGCCTTCCTTCGCGGCACCATCCGGGCGTACCCGTCAGGTACTCGATACAGCACAGTGAGACCGGCTTTTCGGCGGACGGGACGCCGGTCCGTTCACATCCCACGGTAACCGTTCAATGCACGCGATGGTCTTACGACAAACCGGCGAAGTGGCTGGACGGCCGCTCGACTTGAGGACCATGGCCATTCCGGAACCGGGTGCGGGGCAGGTCCTGGTGAGGGTGCGGGTCTGTGGTGTGTGCCGGACGGATCTGCACGTGGTGGAGGGAGAGTTGCCGGACATCAAACCGGCGGTCATCCCGGGGCATGAAATCGTCGGGGTGGTGGATCGCGTGGGCATGGAAGTGACGGATGTCCGGCCAGGTGACCGTGTCGGGATCGCCTGGCTCCAAGGCACCTGCGGCCACTGCGAGTACTGCGCGAGCGGCCGGGAAAACCTGTGTCTGGCAGCGCGGTTCACCGGCTATCAGGTCGACGGCGGCTATGCCGACTATGCGGTGGCGGATGCCCGATACGTGTATCCCATTCCCCCGCAATTCACGGACGAAGAAGCCGCGCCGTTGTTGTGCGCCGGCATCATCGGTTACCGCGCCTTGCGCCTGAGCGGCATCCGGCCGGGGGAACGGTTGGGGCTCTACGGCTTCGGAGCGTCGGCCCACATTGCCATTCAGGTCGCCCGCCATTGGGGCTGCAAGGTCTATGTCGCCTCGCTCAAAGAGGAGCATCGCGCGCTGGCTCGTGAGTTGGGTGCGGTCTGGGTCGGAGAGGCCGCGGCGCCGCCGCCGGAGAAACTCCATGCCGCGATCATGTTCGCCCCGGCCGGAGAACTGGTCCCGCCGGCGCTGCGCGCATTGAATCGCGGCGGAACCCTGGCGTTGGCCGGCATTCATATGTCGCCGATCCCGTCGTTGGACTACGACCGGGATGTGTTCGGTGAACGGGTGATCCGCAGCGTGACGGCCAATACTCGACAGGACGGGGTGGACTTGCTGCGGGAAGCCGCCGCAATTCCGATCCGCACCCACACGCGGACGTTTCCGTTAGAGGAGGCCAACGAGGCGCTCCAGGCGCTGAAGGCCGGATCCGTCCGCGGAGCGGCCATCTTGAAGGTCGGATGATCGAGCCTCTGGAAATATAACGAGGCGTATCTGTAAGATGGATTGGATGTCCTGGAGAAGTACGATCGGAGGGATGCTGCTCCTCTGCGGCCTGGCCGCAGCGGAGGTGCAAGCATTGGAATTCACCGCCGACCAGATCACGAAGATCGACGGCAAGACCCAGAAGGCCAACATCTATTACCGCGACAACATGTGGCGGATCGAGCACCACACGATGGGGCCGGTCAACGTCAGTATCGTGCGCAAGGATAAGCAAGTGGTATGGTTGCTGCTCTCCCGAATGAAGCATTTCAAGACCGTGCCGTACAAACCCGACCAGGACCTGAAGGTGTTCGAAAAGCTGGACGGGGAGGTGTCCCGCGAAGAGATCGGCACGGAAACCCGCGAAGGGCACCCGACGACGCTCTACGAGGTGACGGTCAAGGAGGGTGAGCGGACCGAAGTCTACTATCAGTGGTTGGCGACGGACATTCACTTTCCCATGAAGCTGGCGAAAAAGGACGGCAGCTGGATCGTCGAGTATCAGCACGTCAAATTTCGGCCGGTCGTGGATTATCTGTTTCAGCTCCCGTTGAACTTTCAGCCGCTGGAGGAGTTCAATAGCGAGCCGGCGCCGGGCGCTGTTCAGCCGAAGATGTAACAACCAAGGAGGGCATTGTGCGCAGGGCAGGTGTCATGGCGGCCGCCGTCGTTGCGGCTGCGGTAGGAGCGGGTGGGGCGGTCTGGTCCATGGACGTCGGGGACGTCAAGCAGGAGTGGACGCCCGAAGGGAAGAAACTCGCGGCGGAACGGATCAAGTTGCCGGCCTATGACGAGATGGTGCGCATCCCCGCCGGTCCGTTCATCATGGGCAGCGACAAGAAGGTCGATCGCAACGCGTATCTCGTGGAGTTTCCCCAGCGTAAGGTCTATCTCGACGCCTATGATATCGACAAATATGAAGTCACAACGGTCCAGTATTTGAAGTTCGTGTTGGCGACCAACCGCTCGCCCCAGGTGGATTGGAAGTTCGACGGCGGGAACTTTCAGGAGACGATGGCCGCCCATCCGATCATGCATGTGACCTGGTTTGATGCGGACGAATATTGCCGCTGGGCGGGCAAGCGGCTGCCGACCGAAGCCGAATGGGAAAAGGCGGCGCGTGGCGATGCGGATGCCCGCATCTATCCCTGGGGCAACGAAATGGCCGGGCTGAGCCGAGCGAATTACGGTCGCACAGGTCTGTCGGGGCCGGTGCGTGATCGCCCTGAACGGTTGTTGCTCTACCCTCCGATCATCTCCGTATTCAAGTACGAGAACTCGGTGAGCCCATACGGACTCCACCAAATGGTCGGCAACGTGGCCGAGTGGGTCGCCGACTGGTACGACAAGGACTATTACAAGACCGCACCGGACAAAAATCCGAAGGGACCGGAGAAGGGGACGCAAAGATCCTTCCGCGGGGGCGGATGGATCGACAGCACCCCCAGCGTGCGAGTCTCCCAGCGCAACGGCACCGATCCCAAGACCTCGATGAACTGGCTGGGCTTCCGCTGCGCGCGGGACGTGAAGGACGCGGGCGAAGCCACCGAGACCAAGCCGATGCAGACAGGGCTGCAGTAGGGCCGGTAGGACTCACGCCGCATCCCCCGTCGGGTTGATGGACGGTGGAGTTACCGTTTCCCACCAAGGATCTCACGAGCCCGCTCGGCGGTTTCCTTGACCAGAATGCCCATCTTCGAGTGTGAAGGTTCCAGATCGATGGGGAGGCCGTAGCCACGCAACCGTTCGCTCGCGGTGGGGCCGATCGAGGCGACGATCATTTTCTTGCAGGCTTCCTTGAAGAGCGCGGTCTTATTCTCCCGCTCCAATAGTTGCATGACGTGATCGATTTGGGCGGCGTTCGTGATCAGCAGCACGGACACGCGTCCCCTCAGAATTTCCTCCAACACCTTCTTCAGCGGACCCGTGTCTTCCGGTAAGGCCCATTTGTAGACCGGTACCGGAAAGACGTCGGCGCCGCGGCGTTGCAAGGCCTCCAACAGATCGGGATTCGAGACGCCGTACTCCTGCACTGCGACGTGCAGCCCTTTGACGGGCCGGTATTCATCCAGGGTCGAGACAACGTCCACCCACGTGTTGGGTTCGGGAACCGTCAGGGTCGGGGTGAAGCCCAAGGCCTTGAGGGCGGCGACCGGTTTGGGGCCGCGCGCGATCATGACGGTCTCTTTCAACGCCGACCGAATGTCTGCTGTGGAATGCCGTGAATGCAGAATATCAAAGAGCGTCGTCGTGCCGATTCCGGTCAGCAGCACCAACACGTCGATGCGTTCGGAGACCAACCTGGCCCCGAATCGCAACGCGGCTGAATTATCCTCCACCGGAATCTCGCGCAGAGCCGGGGCGACCAATGGGACCCCGTCGTAGCGCTCGATCAGCCGCGTCATTTCCGCCGCCATGCGGCTTTCGAACGCGGCAACGGCAAGGCCGTCAAAGTACGACTTGGTGATCTGGTGAATTCATTTGTGTGAGTTAGTCATTTGCCTATCTGATAAATTGGGGGAGGTGATATCCCCTGGCCGCAACAAAGTCAGGATTTTCGAGATCTTGCCGTACGCCGAGAAGCTGAGAAGATTGCCAGAAGTTCTCTCGCCTCATTGACAATGGGATTCATATCTTGGCGCGAGACAAGGCCTGCTTCCTCAAGAAGCTCGCACCAGAAAACGGTTTCATCGGCCTCCTCAACAACTATTCCCAATTTGGCCACAAATTCAGCGCGAGAACGTGCCCGACAAGCTGCCCGATAATTGGCCGCCACGGCCGTGCCCGCTCGAAGTAACTGATCGCCGATGATTCTCGCCTCGCGCCCTTTGGTGAGCAGCTGAGACAACTTCACAATATGCAGGGCGAACGACTTTGTTCTCTTTCTGAGGTCATCCGTAGGGAAAGTGCCCACGCCTTACCAGCTCACCAGATCACGAGTTCTTACTTGGACTAATGTTTCGATCCTTCCAATCTCCATACTTCGCCAAGTCACCAGATCACCAACTCTTACTTGGCTTCAGGCGCACTCTGTGCGCATCTGAAGCCCGTCGATTCGTTCCGAATGGTCGGATCGCTCTCGACGCGCGTGAAGATGCGGACGAGCGGCGTCTCCACTTGCCACCCCGAGCTGCGCAGGACGCGGCCGCGGCCGCTCTCGGGGCCGGGCGGGTTCCTGTCGGGGCTCTTTTCGTAGTACCTGGCGTCGTAGTAGTCGTTGACCCATTCCCAGACGTTCCCTGCCATGTCGTAGACGCCGTAAGGGCTCTTGCCCGCTTCATAACTGCCGACGGGCATGAGGGTCTTCTCGCCGATCCACTTCTGATTGAAATTCAGGTGTTTGTTCGTGGGCTCGACGTTGCCCCAGGGGAACCGCCAATCGTTGTTACCCTTGGCGGCCTTTTCCCATTCGGCCTCGTGCGGCAACCGTTTCCCCGCCCATTTACAATAGGCATCCGCATCGGCCCAGTCGACGTTCACGACCGGCCGGTCGACAAGGGTTTCCGGGATCGTGGTCCCTTCCCACAGATTTCTGGTCGGATTCTTGGGATTCTGCGGCACCCGATGGTTGGTCGCTTTCACGAACTCCAAGTAACGGCCGTTCGTGACCTCATACTTGTCGATATAGAAGTCGTCCAGATGGACGATGTGACGTGGGTATTCGTCACGCCCGCCGTCGCGATCACCCGGGGGCACTCCCATCGGGAAGGGGCCGGCCGGAATCAACACCATGGGGGCGCCGTCCTTGCTTTTGATCTCTTTGGGCAAGGCGGATGGGTCTGCCGCGAGCGAGTGCGCCGTCGGGCCCAGGAAGAGGGTCAGAACCGTTGCTGCCGTCAGCAGTCGTCGTGCAACCATGTTCCATGCTCCTTTGGTTCGATCAATGCGAATGGGCTGATCGTATCACAGGGGTTGCAGCCGGCGACACGGGCAGTTCCTGCGGCCGGTTGGAGGTCGGGAGGTCGCGAGGTTCCCGGGGAACGAGAAGGATTGACGGGGTCGTCACCCGCCACCTACTATACGGATGCCTATGACCAAGCCGAGCCACCGGGGCCTTCGTCACCTTGCCCTTCGTGTCATCGATTTGAAGCGGTCCCGTGCCTTTTACGAGCGCTTTCTGGCGATGCGCGTCGTGTGGGAGCCGGACCCCGAGAACGTGTACTTCAGTTCCGGAAGCGACAATCTCGCCCTGCATCAGATCGCCCCGGCAGAGTTGCCCGACTATCGGCCGCCCAAGGCGCAGCTCCTCGACCATGTCGGTGTGATTCTGGACAGCCCCCAGGCGGTCGACCTGATGTATGGAGACGTGGCCCCCGTCATCGGAAACTTTGGCGGATCCATCGTCAAGCCACCGAAGCAACACCGCGACGGGAGCTATTCGTTCTATTTCGCCGATCCCGACGGGAACGTGATTCAAGCCTTGTACGAACCGACGATCAGTCAACTCAGGTGGGAACGTAACGCGTGACGAGTGACGAGTTAAGAATTTTTCGCGGACCCCTGTTTTGCGTGTGACGCGTTACGCATCACGTGTCACGATCATGAGTGTCTGGGACAAACTCCCCCGCGATCAGTATGTAGGCTTGGTGCCCTGGTGTTGGGTGCAGCTCGAAAGCGGCGAAGCGCCGGGCCCCTTTCCCTTTGTGGCCGGTGTGGCGCCGGAGGTGGTCGCGAGCCTGCATGAAGCGCACAGCTTGCTGGCCAGCTCGATCGACACGGCGATCAGCGATGTGTTTTCCAAGCGCGCCCCGGTGGACGACCCCGACCGCCAACGGCGGCTCGAAGATGCGTATGCCGAGTTGGTGAACGCCCGACCCTACCTGCGCCAACACATCCGCTGCGGTCGCAAACCCGACGGCACGTTTCAGTGGGAATTCCCCGCCGACCCCACGAAGTCGGCGACGGTGACGAACGGTGGCCTCAGGATTTTCAACTCCGTGAAGCGCCAGGCCATCCCGATCGGCTTCGACCAGCGTCCGCTCGGTCCAATGGTGGGGAAGGTGCTGGGCATGTTGGACGGCACCCATCGGACGGAGGAAATCAAGACCGTCGTCCAATCGTCCCCCCGGGAGGCACAGGGGGTCCTGACGCGTCTCCTCGAATCGCTCCAGCAGTATGATTGCCTGGTCAGCGCGATGAATCAGACGGTCCGGTCGCACTGGTTCGAGGTCGTGCAGGACCGTGACCTGATCCATCTCGGACATGCGGCGCTGCTCTATCGCCAGCAAGAACAGGTCTTGCTGTTCGACCCGTGGCTGCTCCCCTGGTTCGCCGAGTCGTCGGTGCCTTCGCTGTGGGGGGCCTTGTTGCCTAAGCCGGCCGCCGTGTTCCTGACCCACGATCATGACGATCATGTCGACCCACGGACGTTGCTGCACCTCCCGAAAGAGACGCCGATCATCATACCCAGCCGCCGCAATCGCAAGAAGTTCTACTACGATTACCTCGCGTTGCTGCGTGAGTTGGGGTTCGGGCGCGTGATCGAGCTCGCCCATGGAGATAGTTGGACCTTCGACGGCGGGGCGGTGGTCTCGGTGCCCTTCTACGGCGAAGACCCCTGCGATCTGGAGATGCCGAGGAACTGTTACCTCATCACCGATCGGGGGCGGAACATCTTGGTGCATGCCGACAGCGGGCCGACCAACAGCGGCCGCTCGGCCTTAAAGGACGGGGTCATTCAACATCTGGTCGAGAAATACGGGCCCATTCCGCTGGTGTTCGCCTCGCAGCAGCAACTGCTGGAACTCCGGAGCTATGCCGCCCATGCGCCGTTGTCGCACCCCGGGAAGTGGCTGGACGTCGGGGAAAACGGGTATTTGACCAACCGCTACCTGGCGGATCTCTGCGCCGCGGCCCGGGCCCGATTGTTCGTTTCCTACGCCACCGGCGGGGCCGACTGGTACCCCGATCACCTGTCGTTCATGTTCAGCCAGCGCAATCCGGCGCGCACCGCGCTCCTCACCGCCCATTGGGAACCGCCAGAAAAACTGAAAGAACTTCTCGGTCCGGAGGGTTGCGGGTATCATTATACTCGCGCGCTGGATCTCTTCCGGTTCTCCGACGGCGGGCAGGTGCAGGTCACGTCGGCCGCCGACGTCCTCGCCCCCCTGTCGCTCTATCGACGGGATCACGGAGATCCACCGTTCATGAAATCGGGCGGGCGCGCCTAGGGTTCCGCCCCTCAACCTCGAAACGGTGTCTCCATGTCGATTGATTCCCCCTCGGCATCCGTGCCTCGTGTAGCCGTGATTGGGTCCGGCTACTGGGGCAAGAATCTGGTCCGGAACTTTCACGATCTGCAGGCCCTGGCGGCGATCTGCGACAGCAACGAGGAAACGTTGCAGCAGTTTGCCGACCAGTATCCCGGGTGCCGTACCTATCGAACTTTCGGCGAAGTCCTGCGTGACGAGTCGATTCCTGCCGTCGCCATCGCGACTCCGGCTGAAACCCACGCGAACTTGTTGAGAGAGGCGCTGCTGGCCGGCAAGGACGTCTGCGTCGAAAAGCCCCTGTGTCTCTCGGTGGAAACCGGCGAGGCGTTGGTGAAACTGGCTGAGGAACGCGGCCGCATCCTCATGGTCGGCCATCTCCTCTGGTATCACCCGGCCGTCCTGAAACTGAAGGAGCTCCTCGACAACGGGGATCTCGGGCGCATCCAGTACATCTACTCCAACCGGCTCAACCTCGGAAAAATCCGCCGCGAGGAAAACATTCTGTGGTCCTTTGCGCCGCACGACATCAGCGTGATCCTTGGGTTGCTGGAAGAGATGCCCGATGCCGTCCATGCCCAGGGCGGGAATTACCTCCATCAACGGATCGCCGACGTCACGGTCAGCCTTTTATCCTTCCCGAGCGGCGTCAAGGCCCACGTGTTCGTGTCCTGGCTGCATCCGTTCAAGGAACAGAAGCTGATCGTGGTGGGCGATCGCAAGATGGCGGTCTTCGACGATCTCGACAAGAAGGACAAGCTGATCCTGTATCCGCACTCCATTGAATGGAAACATCAGATGCCGGTGCCCAACAAGGGCGAGGGTCAGCCGGTGTCGCTCGAGACGACCGAGCCGCTGCGGGCGGAGTGCCGACATTTTCTGGATTGCGTACGAACGCGGCAGAAACCGCGCACCGACGGCCGGGAAGGGTTACGCGTGCTGCGGGTACTGCAGCAGTGCCAGGGGGCGCTCGATGTGCGGCCGTTTCTGTCCGGCCCGGCGGAGAAACCCGCGGCACCGGCCCAGCCGCCGCGTCGTTACTTCGCCCATGAGTCGGCTTTCGTGGACGCCGGGGTCGAGATCGGGGACGGCACCAGCATTTGGCATGTCTCGCACATCCTCAAGGGGACCAAGATTGGGAAACAGTGCAAGATCGGCCAGAACGTCGTCATCGGCCCGAACGCGGTGGTGGGCGATGGGGTGAAGGTCCAGAACAACGTGTCGGTCTACGAAGGAGTGACGCTGGAGGACGGCGTGTTCTGCGGACCCTCCATGGTCTTTACCAACGTCTTCAACCCGCGGAGCGAGATCCCCCGCATGAACGAATTGCGTCCGACGCTGGTGCGAAGAGGAGCCACGCTCGGAGCGAACTGCACGATCGTCTGCGGCCACACCATCGGCCGCTATGCCTTTGTCGGAGCGGGCGCCGTGGTGACCAAGGATGTGCCGGACCATGCGCTCGTCGTCGGGGCCCCGGCCCGCATCACCGGATGGATGTGCGAGTGCGGCGTGAAGCTGAAGGTGAAGGGTGCGAAGCTTGACTGTCCCACCTGCGGCAGGCAATATCGCAAGTCGGATCAGGGCGTGGTTCCGCTGACGGACCGCCATCCGAAGAAGTCCGTCGCCTAGCAGTGTGCCGTCAATCGTCAATGGTCAAGCGTCAATCGATTTGCGGAACCCACATCCTTTTGTAGCGGCCTGCTAGGCAGTTACAGAAAGCCGACCGACGCGAATGGGGCACGACAAAGGGTTGATTCTCGTCACGGGAGCCGCCGGATTCATCGGCTTCCATCTTGCCAAGCGCCTGCTCGATCGCGGTGATCGGGTCATCGGGCTCGACAATCTCAACGACTACTACGACGTTCGCCTGAAAGAAGCCCGCCTCGCGCAGCTGCGCCCGCACCCGCAATTCCAGTTTGCGAAGTTGGACCTGGCCGACCGGGCCGGGATGCAGCAGCTTTTCACCCAGCATCCGATCAGACGTGTCGTTCATCTGGCGGCACAAGCCGGCGTGCGTTATTCCCTGGTGAATCCGCATGCCTACACGTCTAGCAACGTGGAGGGATTTCTGAACATCCTGGAAGGCTGCCGACACCACAAGGTGGAGCACCTCGTGTATGCCTCGACGAGCTCGGTCTACGGCGGCAACACCCACATGCCGTTTTCCGTACACGATAACGTCGACCATCCGGTCTCGCTGTATGCCGCCACGAAAAAGGCCAACGAGCTGATGGCCCATTGCTACGCGCATCTGTACCGGGTTCCCGTCACCGGCCTGCGGTTCTTCACCGTATACGGTCCCTGGGGTCGTCCCGATATGGCGCTGTTCTTGTTCACCAAGGCGATTCTGGAAGGGCGTCCCATCGACGTTTTCAACCACGGCAAGATGCAGCGCGACTTCACGTACGTCGATGACATCGTGGAAGGGGTGGTGCGGGCGCTGGACCGTCCTGCGCAGCCCGATCCGAAATGGTCCGGCGACAAACCGGACCCCAGCAGCAGCTCCGCGCCCTATCGGCTCTATAACATCGGGAATCACCAGCCGGTCGAGCTGCTGCGGTTCGTCGAAGTGTTGGAGCAGGCGCTGGGGAAGAAAGCCGAAAAGAATTTTCTCCCTCTCCAAGCCGGCGACGTGCCGGCCACCTATGCCGACGTCGCCGACCTCATGCGCGACACCGGCTTCAAACCCGCCACCCCCATCGAAACCGGCATCGCCCGCTTCGTGGAGTGGTACCGCAGCTACTACAAAGTCTGAGTCACCCCGGAGACCTGGTCCCCCGGTCCTTCCACCGGCACCGAACCGACCGCTCGTGTGGCGGCCCCTGCTTGAAAAAACCGTAGGCGCTGCGTACAACTCCAGAGAGTGTTCCGGTCCCGTACCGTCACACGGGCTTCCCCGTCATGTACTCGCGTCGTCAATTCATCACAGTCCTCACGGGGCTCGGCCTGATCGTGCTGCGTCCTCGGAGCGTCACGCGGGCGGCTGAGGCCCAGCCGAATCGGCCCGGCGATTTTTCAGCCCCCCTCCTTCACGCCCCTCGGGCTCCGCACCAATGGCCTGCTTGGCGGACTCAGTTGAACCAGTGGCGTGCCGCCATGAAGCAGGCCATGAACTACGACGACCGGCGCTATCGGGACCCGGCGGCAGCGTGGAGCGCGGCAAGCTTTTGCAGCTGTTTTCTCATGCTCTGCGATCAGACGTTTTGGGATGGAGGGGCCGGCTGCTACCGGCTGGACTCTTTTCTCAAGCGGGGAGAGGAAGCATTCGGCGGGTACGACAACCTGATCCTCTGGCACGCCTACCCGAGAATCGGCGCGGACGATCGGAACCAGTTCGACTTCTATCGCGACATGCCGGGTGGGCTCGACGGCCTGCGGGATCTGGTGGAGCAATGTCACGCGCGGCGCGTGCGGGCCCTGATCGTCTACAAACCGTGGGATACCGGGACGAGACGTGAAGCAGCGTCCGACGTTGAGATGCTGGTGTCGCTGGTTCGGATGATCGGGGCGGACGGTGTCTATCTGGACACGATGCCGGAGGAGCCGGAAGGCCTGCGAGGCGGTCTCGACGAGGTCGGCACCGGGCTGGTGCTCGAGGGAGAGGGGGCTCTCCGGCTGGAGCGCGTTCACGATCATCATCTGTCGTGGGCGCAGAACTTCGAAGATAGCCCTGTTCCGGGCGTTCTCCGCAACAAGTGGTTTGAGCGTCGTCATATGATGCATCAGATTGCACGCTGGAACCCCGATCGAACGTCCCAACTCCACACGGCCTGGATGAACGGCAGCGGGATGGTGGTCTGGGAGAACGTCTTCGGTACGTGGATGGGATGGTCTTCCCGCGACCGAGCGATATTGCGGAGGATACTGGCGGTTCAACGCCGGTTCCCGGCGCTGTTTTCGGGAGAAGGATGGACGCCGCTCGTCCGTACGGAAGTCGAAGACGTGTATGCCACTCGATGGGACGGAGACCGCATATCCTTGTGGACGCTGGTGAACCGCTCCGAGCACCCGATTTCTGGAACGCTGCTGAAGGTGCCGCTGAACCGCGGGCGGAGCTATTTTGACGTACTCGCCGGCGAGCCGATCGCACCGATCGTCCGCGATGGAACGGTGCATCTTGTCGGGGAACTCGCTCCCCGGGGCGTCGCGGGTTTCGTGGAGGGCGAGGAAGGGTCGTTGGGGGAGGACTTCGAGCAGTTTCTGGCGAGTCAACGAGCGAAATCGACGGGCTCCGGGGAATCGTCAGTCGTTCCGCCTCGTCCCGTCTCGCTCGTCCCCGTGTCGCCGAGCCGACTCTCTCGCCCGCAAGACGTGCCTTCGGGAATGGTAAGCATTCCGGCCGTGACTTACAGGATGAAGACCAGACTCCGCACGAGGGAGTGCGGGTTCTATGAGAACGTGGATCAGCACACGCTCTATGGGACGCTCAACCGGCCCAAAGAGTTCGAGCGAACCGTTACGTTGGGTCCTTTTGCGATCGACTTGACGCCGGTCACCAACCGCGAATTCGAAACCTTCCTTCGTGCAACGGAGTATGAGCCGCGGTACCGGGACAACTTCCTGAAGCACTGGGTCGATGGAAGACCGCCGGCGGACAAGCAGGACCATCCCGTCGTCTATGTGGATTTGGACGATGCGCGCGCCTATGCCAAATGGAGCGGGAAACGGCTGCCTACCGAGGAAGAATGGCAGTACGCGGCGCAGGGTCCGGAGGCCCGGCTCTACCCATGGGGACTTGAGATGGCGCCTGGCCGCTGCAATGCGGGGGAGACCGGAAGCACCACGAGCGTGACGGCCTTTCCCGACGGCCGCTCTCCGTTCGGTTGTTACGACATGTGCGGCAATGTGTGGGAATGGACGGAGAGCGAGCGCGCCGACGGGCGAACCCGCTTTTGCATGATCCGAGGCGGATCATACTATCGAGCCGAAGGGTCGCACTGGTACATGGACGGCGGGCCGCAGCCGAGCAACTTCGCCGCCAAGTTCTTGCTGATGTGGCCGGGACTCGATCGGTGTGCGACGATCGGCTTTCGGTGCGTGGTCGACCTGGCCGCTGGTTGACGGTGCGCTACGGGGCCGAGACCGTTTCCGATACCCACCCGGTGCGGAATCGGGAGAGAAACCGGCAAAGCGCTTCGAAGCTCCGCATCTGGTCCGCCACTTCCATGCAAAGCGGATGGGCCAGGATCGTAGCGGTCCCGCCGTGCTGTTGGATGGCGTCCACCTGCTGTTCGATGGTCGCTTGCCAGTCGTCGATTCGCTTCCGACCTTTTAATCGTCCGAAGTTCGTCCGGTCAGGCGAATACTTTCCGTGCAGCAGGTGCTCGTGGTCGGGCAGGGTATTGATCGGCAGGGAGAGCAAGTCCTGACTGAGCCGCTCGGCCGTCCCTTCGATTCCCGAGACCCGATCCGAGACGATGCGGATCCCGCGTGCCTGCAGCAGCGGGTAGGTGTGGACGTCGTGCTTGTAGGCGTGGTTGCGCCAGGTCGTGATCTGCCTGCCGGTGGTCCGGCGGATGGCCTCGATGGTCCATTCGATGTCGCGGCGCTGCAGGCTCTTCGAGCCCACCAATGATCCGGTCAGTCTTCGCGACAGCCAGTGCCGGAACGAACGGTAGGCGGAGAAGGTATGGCCGCCGATCTCGCAATGGGGCAACCGGCCGAGCGCTCCGATGGTCTCGGGCTCTTCGAGACAGGCCTTGCCGGTGACGAACAGGGTGACCTTGACGCCGTGTGTCGCGGCGATCTCGCAATAGCGGAGGGCGAGCCGCGCCTCGGACTCCTTGCTGTAGCGGGTGTCGACCCCCCGGTACGACCGCTGGTGCACGTCTCCGGTCAGGCAGACCATAGGAGCTCCCGATACACCGCCTCGGTCCGATCGATCGCCCGTTCCAGGGAGAAGTCGTGGAGCACGCGCTCGCGGCCCCGCTCGGCCCGCGTCTTCGCTTCCTCCGGATGAGCGAGCACCCATAACACGGCATCGCTCACCGCGGAGGCATTTTGGGGTTCAATCAAGGTTCCGCTTGTTCCGTCCGCGATCAGGTCGGGAATGCCGCCCACCCGGGTCGCAATGATCGGTTTCGCCATCGCCATCGCCTGAAGCAGGACCTGCGGCGTGCCCTCGATTTTGAACGACGGGAAGACGAGACAGGTCATCGCGGCCAGACATTCGGGCACGTCGGACCGAAATCCGGCGAGAATCGTATGCGGCCGAAGATCGAACCGGTCCAGCAACTCGTCCGCGGTGCGTCGATCCCAGGGCGGCCCGTCGCCGACGAAGAAGAACGTGGCGCGGGGCCATCGAGCGAGGACGGCGGGGGCTGCCTCCATGAGATAGCGGAAGCCCTTGCCTCGTTCCAAGCGGCTGACATAGCCGATGATCGGTTGGGTTGCGTCCAATCCGAACTCCTTCACGATCGAGATGCCGTTGACGGCGGGCGAGAACCGATTCAAGTCGATTCCGGCGGGAATCTCGACCACGCGGTCAGCGTGCAGCGCTGAGATCCGCAGGAGATCTCTGCGTGTTTCCGAGGAGGAGGTCAGGACTCTGTCGGACAGTTTCGTATAGATCAGGCTCGAGAACGGGTTCGTCTTGACCGGCGTGCCGATATGGCGCGTACGGACGATCGGCACGCCGCGCATTCGAGCCGCCGGTCCGCAGATCCAATGGTCCTTGGAGGTATGGGTGTGGAGGAGATCGACGCGTTGCCGGCCGAGCAGCGACCAGAAGCGCATCATCGACGGGAGGTCGTAAGATTGCCGCATCCGCAAATCGATCGTCGCGATGCCTTGTGCCCGAGCCCGCGCGGCAAGCGGCGCGCCTGGATTGCAGACGAAGGTGAGGGCATAGCCCCGGCGCCGGAACAGCTCCGCCTCTTCGAGCATGCGGATTTCCAGGCCGCCGAAGCCCATCGAGGCGCTGGTATGCCAGACCGTCACGGAAGCAGCGGATGGGTGATGATGCATGCCGGCTCACGGAAGGAGTGAGGCTGGATCCCGAACCTATGCATAGCTCACGAGAGCGGATGGGTGCAAGGGGTGACGGTCCGGAGGATAGCGTCGTTTCGAGACCCCTGCGTCATTTGTGACATATCCGGGGTAGTAAGTTTGTCGATCTGCGCGCAGTGGGTGCGTCACCTGCTGCGGAGTTGGATCGTGGTCCGGTTGTTGCTCCACCTCTGTCTGTAGTAGAGTAAACGCATGCACGCACGGCGTTGTGAGGCAAAAAATCTGCGCCGGCTGATCGTCGTCTGTGCGGCCCTCATGATAGTGGCCGTTGAGGGACCGCTCGAGGCCGCCGAGCCCCCGGAAGACCACCCGTTGTGGTCTGAGTTGCGCAGTCAGGGCGCGGCTCAAGCCGCGGATCTGGCTCCGCCGATCCAGACCAAGCAGGATCTTGTGCGGCAGGCGCCGGCAATTAGCGGCAAGTTCCAGGTGCGGGATCAGACGTTGTTACCGTTCGTCGGAGCGGGATTCGGCGCCGGCTTCGCGTCCGAGCGGGATCGTGCGCTGGGTTCGGATCCGTCCGTGCAGACCAACGGTCTCTTCGGCAACGGTCTCACCAAGGGCCTCATGCCCAACGAGTTCCAAATGGGCATCCGCATTCCCTTCTGATTTCCTTCTCGTTCGTTCGAAATCCTACAAGAAGCGACCCACGAGTTCCTCGGGAGCTACACCCTCCAGACTTTCAAGGACCAAGTGGGCCTCCCTGAGTTGTGAGGCCGGATAGGTGGTGGCGAGCGCCAGCACGCGCATGCCAGCCTGCAATCCTGCCTGGATCCCGGCCCGCGAATCTTCGATCACCAAGCATTCCTCCGCCCGCAGCAGCGGCGGTCTGGGGAGACGGGCGATGAGCTGCCGAAGGGTATATTCATAAATCGCCGGGTCCGGCTTCCCGATCGCGCAGTCGTCCGCCGAGACCGTGACCTCGAAGGCCCGTTCGATCGGCGTATCCCGCAGGGCATAGAGGATCTGCTCCCGGCGTCCCCCCGAGGCAATCGCCAGTCGGTACGATGCGCCAGCCGACTGTACGAACTCCCTAATACCTGGAAACAGTGCCAGTTTGTGTTGGGCGGTGTACGCCCGGAACAGCACCGCTTTCCGCTCCATGATCGTCGCGTGGATGCCGGGATCGCAGGCGCCGTCCCGTTTCATCAGGAGCGCGGCGGCGCAGGTCCGCTCATCCATCCCGAGATAGGTGCCATAGTACTCTTCCTGGCTCAGCGACAGCCCCTGTTCCGCAAGCGCCTGCTGAAAGCAGCGCACGTGGGGCGTTTCATCGTCGGCGATGACGCCGTTGAAGTCGAAGATCATGGCTCGGACGCGTGAGGTTCGTTCCATGGCCGTTCCCGGTTCGTGCGGGCTGCACTCTAACCGACCGATGCCCGCCGAACAAGCGGTTCCGCTTGTTCCGAGGTGATCCCTACGGTATGCTGCGTGTCGGCAATACCCCGTTCCCATCTCAGGCCCGAACCAGATCCCGTGACGAGATGAGTGATTACGCGGTTCTTGGCGATCTTCTGATCATTTTCGCGGTCTCCACCGCGGTGGTCTTCGTGTTCTACCAGTTCCGGCTCCCGTCCATCGCCGGGTTTCTGGTGGCCGGCGCGTTGATCGGGCCGCACGGCCTCAACCTCATTCCGGACGCCTCGCAGGTGCAGGTGCTGGCGGAGATCGGCATCGTCCTCCTGCTGTTTACGATCGGAATCGAGTTCTCCTCCGTCCACTTTGCCGCGGCGCGCCGGATTCTCGCCGTCGCGGCTCCGGTGCAGGTCGGCGGGGTGTTGGTGTTGGCCCTCCTTGGGGCGTTGGCAGCCGGACTGTCGTATCAGCAGGGTATCTTCTGGGGATTCTTGCTGTCCCTGAGCAGCACGGCCATCGTGCTGAAGGCGCTCTCCGACCGCGGTGACAGCGATTCGTTCCATGGCCACGCCACGGTCGCGATCCTGATTTTCCAGGACCTGGCCGTGGTGNNCTCGGCGCCTTCATCGCCGGCCTCGTGATCGCCGAATCCGAATACAGCCACCAGGCTTTGGCAGAAGTGCTGCCGTTTCGCGATATCTTCAACAGTCTGTTTTTCGTCTCGATCGGCGTGTTGATGGATCCGCGGGTGGTGCTGGACCGACCGTTCGTGGTGGTCGGCCTGTTGCTGGCCGTCATCCTCGGCAAATTCGTCACCGGCGCGGGGGCGGTGTTCGCAGCGGGAGGACCGCCGCGCTCCGCCGTTCTGGCCGGGGTCGCGCTGGCGCAGGTCGGAGAGTTCAGTTTCATCCTGGCTCAGGTCGGGCAGGAAGCGGGACTGCTGCGGGGCGACCTCTACCAACTGTTCCTCACGGTGTCGGTGTTGTCGATNNAGGACCACGTGATTATCGTGGGGTATGGATTGAACGGCCGGAACCTCGCGCGGGTGCTGGGTGAAACCGAGATTCCCTACGTGGCGCTCGATCTGGACGGCGACACGGTGCGGCGTGAGTCCCGCCACGGGGTCCCCATTTATTACGGAGACGGCGCCAACACGAACGTCCTTCGGCACATGAAGATCGACGATGCGAAGGTGCTGGTCGTGGCGATTTCAGATCCCTTCACGGCGCGACGGACGGTGCAGGTCGCCAAGGGTCTGAATCCGAAATTGCACATCGTCGTGCGGACCCGCTACCTGCGCGAGTTGGAAGAGCTTCACCAGCTCGGCGCGGACGATGTCGTGCCGGAGGAATTCGAGACGTCGATCGAGATCTTCGCGCTGGTGCTGCGGACTTACAACCTGCCGCAGGAGTTCGTGGTGCGGAAGGCCGAGCAGGTCCGACGGGAAGGTTATGCCTTGCTCCGGCGCAGCGAGATGCCGGAACTGGCGCATCACCTCCGGGGCGGCACGCTCACCGATGTGGAAGTTGAAACCTGCCGTATCGACGACGAATCCCCGGCGGCGGGGAAGTCGCTGGCCGAGTTGTCGATTCGCCCCCGGTCGGGAGCCTCGGTCATCGCCTGGACCAGGAATCAGGTGACCCAGTCGAACCCATCCGAAAAGGTGCGCCTCCAGGCGGGCGACATCGTCACTCTCCTTGGATCTCGCGAGCAGATCCGCCGCGCCATGTCGCTCTTGAACGAGCCCGGCGCCGGCACCAGCCAGCACGTGGTGTGACGCGTATCTCGTGCAGGGCCGTTCGCATCTCGCGAGCGGAGCAATCAGCGTTCAGCCCTCAGACGGCAGATTTCTTCCGAACAAAACGCTCGCGCTTGGTCGGATGCTCCTCGTCCCCTCCTTTGTAAGGAGGG
>JRYJ01005035.1_pt1 | contig 31176 bp, 37 predicted proteins | sample 235371 | NCBI WGS metagenome assembly JRYJ01 (sample SAMN03074219, study PRJNA261477) | activated sludge metagenome | biome: Wastewater Treatment Plant; feature: Wastewater; material: Activated sludge; isolation source: activated biomass of a wastewater treatment plant treating hydrocarbon... ... | reverse complement strand
ACCTATCTACCCACCCCACTCACTACCTACACCCTACTCACACGCTCTATGTTCATTGTTCGTCGTACAAGATATGTTGTGCGACTCTCAGGGGTGTGAATGAGCAGAAAAGGGCTCTGTGTACGCACAAAACGGTGGGTAAACCGGTGGCTTTTCGGGTTCTGGCTCGCCATTTTCCTGTTCCTCGGGCGGGGATACTGGTAGAGAATAGAGAAAGAGTGGAGGGTGATTTCCTTTGTCTTCATACACACAGCACACATTTGACACGGGTATATGGGATGTGGTACCATGCACACATGAGAGTGCATATATGGATTCGTAAGGAAAATGAAGCCTGGTGGAAAGAGCATGGTTCTTCCGCGTGGGTGAATGAGGTTATTTCTTTCGCCCGAACGGGGTATACTGATTTTTCATCTCCTGAGGATGCCCAGAAGGCTTTGGCGATTATGGCTGCCGTAGAATCGGGAACGGAGATTCAAGGGCCTAAAAGTATTAAGGATTTACTGAGGTAGTATGGCAAGAGATTTGTTTTTTCGCCCTATTGAGTGGATTGTGCGCAAGTACGCTCCCAGATATGGGTATGGTATGCCGATTCGGGTCACGCGAGATAAAGGAAGGGCAGTGGATATATTCGTTCCTGATTGTGGGTGTTCTATCAAGTTAAAGCATAATAAGGACTGTTTATTGAAATGACTGGGGATGATGTTTCTCGCGAGATGAGCCATGAGGCGTTGAAAGAGACGTATTTACTGTGCCTGGCGGGAATGGAAAACCCACCCTCACCAGAAGAGTTTCTCAAAAAAATGACTGAAATGGGTTACTTGACACCCCCATCTGAGGGTGGTACAATTAGGCAGAAGGATTAATTTTCTCGCGCGATGGCCGAATATAAAGCAAAAGTAAAGATTGGTGACAAAAAGATTGGTCCCATACCAGCCAAAGACTCTTCTGCTAAAGAGGCTGAGCGGATAATGAAAGAAATCATCCTCCCGTTGATGAATAGGGATAGTGAGGCTAAGAATGACTGATTGGGGTAAACGAGAAGATTGGGAGAAGAGGGATTACGAAGACTCGGCTATAGAGTGTGACTATGTGGGATGTAATCTTATTTGGGACTGGGGGACTATAGACGAAGCGGTAGATAACTACCTCTGCGATACCCACTTCCAGGAGGTGTTTGGGAGGAAGGATTTTTCTTTGCGCGACGGCGACTCAACCACAATAACCGTTGAGGGTCGGGGCAAAAGAGTGCAGCGTAAGGTTTCCTCGGTGGCGGAGCGCGCTGGAGCTCACATTAAACTAGAGGCACAAAAGGCAGCAACGGAGTTTCTGGCCGCGCGAGAAGATAAAAACCCCACCATTACAGGAAAGCTCAAGCCTGGGTTTAAGAAAGTTAAGGTACCCGTTGGTTTGTGCTGCTCTTCGTGTGGATATTTTACAAAGCCCTGGTTGTACGAGAATACCAATATGTTTCCAGCCACCGTTTTGTGCCAATCCTGCGCCACCTACCAAGAGAGTGATTTTGAGAAGTCTCATACTTGGGACATGAAGGAACCACCGGAAGAGCCAAAGTGTTGCTACGATGAAATTATCGCGCAAGAGAAAAAAGACATTGGCTCACTGCATGATTTTAGTGGAGAATGTTATAGGCTAAAGAAGAACCCTGGAGGGTGGGGCTGGATTTGCAAAGACCACTACCAAGAGCTGGTAGGAATCAAGGAGGATAAGCTTATTCGAGCCAGAAAAGACCCTCTCTATTTTGCACAGCAGTATTTGTACTATGATGAGTTCGCTACCTGGGATAAAGCTAAAGTAGAGTCCGCGATAAAAGAATTAACCCCAAAACGGGAGAAAGGAAAACTCATGTCAGTACTACACAAAGTCAAGCAATTGGCTAAGTCCAAAGACCAACGTGTTCTTGAAGAAGCACGGGTCATTGATGACTGCGGCAACGTCAACGTCGACAGTGATGAAGTCGTTGAGATGCTGCTCAGCTACGTTCTGGAAGAGAACAAGGCTGATATTGTGGCCAAACTTGAGAAAGTCAAGGCCGAAGAGAAGAAATCTAAGTAATCTCTAGGCACGAAATTTAGGAATTACCGCAAAAACCCCCTATTTTAGGGGGTCGATGCTGTATAATAGTAGATGAAGGGATAAAAACAAACATGAAGTCTTGGTGGTTTATTTCAGAAAGCGGGGCAGCCCTCGTCCTAGAGAATGACCACTACGACATAGCCCTTGAGGAAGCCATCTCCGTTATCGGAGAGATTTACGAGTCCGGAGAGGGAAACCCCTTTTATGGCGAAGAAGAAAAACCCAACCGAAAAGCAGAAGGTATTCGCCAGAGAAATCCAAAAGCAGTTGGCTGACGGCAAGAAACCCAATGCCACGGCCGCCGCGTCTGTGGCGTATCCCACCAACAATCCCGCTGAGATGGGCCATAAGGCCATGAAGTCAGAGATTGTGAAGCGGGAGATTGTCCGCCTCTTGGATAACGCCTCGCTCACCGACCAAGGGATTGCCTGGAAACTCAAGAACCTGACCGACTCTGATGACGAACGGGTCCAACTGGACGCCCTAGAGAAGGTCATCAAGCTCAAGGACCTATATCCCGACAGGACCAGCAAGAATCTCCATGTCCACGCTGGGGGGGATGATTTCCTGGATAAGCTGGCTCAGAAGTATGAAGAACATTGAAACCTGTCCCATCTGCAAGGACGACACACCGCTCCGGTCGATTCTCTTTGAATCCTACCACTACCGCTGCGACAAGGGGCACACCATTCTTAACGAAGTAGAACTCAAGAAGCTCCGCGAGGAGAAATGAATCTCGTCCTGGGATGTCATTCCATGCGGGAACTGAGTGGGTCCCCTCTTTACAATTACGAACTAGCTAGAGCCCTTAAAAAACTAGGCCATACCGTCACCGTAGCCTCTGACTGGAATCCGCCCATTGGACAAGGGGGACTCCTAAGAGAGAACCTCGAAAAAGAGGGTATATCCTGTAAGGCGTGGTACGAACCAGTCCCCTGTGACGCCCTTATCGTTTCCCAGGGCGGCGAGAAGCTTCTCAATCACTACGATGTTCCGGCCATTAACGTGTCTCACTCGGAGCTTCCGTTTGAAGAGCCCGTCAAACACAAGAACATCGTGACGTATGTGGGAATCCGAGACTCGATTAAAAATAAGTGGCAGAAGAAATACCCGGGCAACTGGAAGGTCATCGGCAACCCAATTGATGTCGAACGCTTCAACCCAAAGAGACGTATCCCGAAGAGTGGTAGCTTCTATCTCACGCTTATACCGTGCACGATAGACACCCTTCGAGAGCCGTTTCTTAAACAGATGATTTCCCGAGCCACCGAGTATAATCGCCTGATTATCTGTGGCTTCAACCGGGGCGTCACCCTTCCGGAATCGGAGTGGGTGGCAGAACTGCCCGACACCTTTTATGTCGATGAGCTAATGGCTCGCGTCGACCGGGTGGCAGGTATCCGACTCGGAAGAGTCAATCTGGAAGCTGCGGCTATGGGTATCGAAAGTCTTATTGTAGACGACGAAACCCTCAAAGAGGAGAAGTTCCATCCCTCTCCAGAGCGCATTCATAAGGAATATGGCTCAGAGAATGTGGCGAAGAAACTAATCCAAGAACTCAATGGCAAAAGATAAGCAATACGACCCAGTGTCGAACCCGCGCGAAGCGGAACAAACCCAAGCCAATGTCCCGAACGACGACCCGAACGTGGCTCGTGACGAGGGACAGCCGAATGATTCCACGACGGGCTCCCAGCCGGAGACACCGGGCGCTGGAACCCAGCAGCGGACTGACGCTTCGGCCGAAGACGCCGAGGCTCCGAAGGCTGACGGCAACGCGACCCGACATCCGGGTCCGAAGGGTGAGCCAAACAAGCCGGGCGAAGAAACCGCCCAGATTGACAAGGCTCAATAAGGGGATTCATCTCCCCGAGGGCCGAATAATTCTATTATCGGTTAAAGGGCTTATTAAGCCCTCCAGGAGATGAAAACAAAAAACAAAAAAGTCGCCATCCTGTGTCCGTCGATTCGACCGGACACCCACGAGCGTATCCGAGAAAACCTCAAAAACACCACCGAGGATTACGAGATTTACTTCCTTGGTGAAGAGTATCCGTCGTACGCAACGGCCATCAATGCGGGGTATAAAAAAACCCAGGAGCCGTATATCTTCACCACCGATGATGATGTGGAATACAGCGAGGGGTGGCTTGATGAATGCTTTAAAAAAATGAAGGGCAAGATTCAGGTAGTTGGGACCAATGACCTCCATAACCCCTATGTGCTCGGGGGGGTCCACTCTACCCACTCGTTGGTACGGAGAAAGTACCTTGATGAGGTGGGAGGAACGTGGGACGGCGGCCCGGGTACTTTTATGACCGAGTATCACCACAACTATACTGACACCGAACTGGTAGAGGTTGCCACCGCGCGAGGAGTCTTCGCCCCCTGTTTAGAGTCTATTGTCGAACACTTTCACCCGGTGTGGGGAAACCGCCGAGCAGACCACGTTACGTGGAAGACCCGTCAGAATACCCGACAGGATAAAGCTCTCTTTAACGAGCGCCGAAAAATGTGGGTAGATAAACTCCCTCCCGAAATGCAAAGGATTCAGCACTGATGAAGATTCTTGTTACGGGCGCGGGGGGATTTATCGGAAGCCACATGGTCTCGTATCTCAAGGATAAGGGGCACGAGGTGAAGGCGCTTGATATAAAATGGCCCGACCACAGAAAGCACCTCTGGGGTAAGGCTGACGAAATAATCACGTTCGACCTACGCAAGACGTACGATGATGAGCGCACACTTCCGAACATTACCAATAACGTAGAATGGATTTTCCACTACGCTGCCGATATGGGCGGCGTGGGGTATTTCTTTTCAGATGCTGATGGCAAGGCATCTGCAGATAATATGCAGATTGACCTGAACGTCTTGCGGGAGGTTCAGCCACACCAAAGGCTGTTCTATGCCTCTAGTTTCTGTGCCTACCCAATCGAGGAGCAGGTTCTCGTTGACGGAAGGGCGAAAAAGGCCATGTCAGAAGATGACTTTGGTCCGGCCCCGGCGGAGCAGATTTATGGCGAAGAGAAGCGCCTTATGACCATTCTCTGCGAGGACGCTCGAAAGAACAGAAAGCTTGATACCAGAGTGGGGATTTTCTCCACCGTATACGGTCCTCATCAGGAAATCGAGGACCCCAAGCGGTCCAAGTTCCCGACGGCGATTATTAAAAAAGTGCTTGCCGGAAACCCCATTGAGATTTGGGGGGACGGCTCACAAGTACGGACGTTCCTATATATCGATGACGCGATTGAAAAGATGTATCGCATCATGTCGTCAGATATATATGAGGGCCCGGTTAACGTAGGCTCAGATGAACAAGTGACTATCAAGGAGATGGCAGACTATGTTTCTGAACTTGCAGGGATTACTCCCGTATACGCCTTTAATCTCGGTAAGCCGACTGGGGTTATGGGTAAAGATACCGACAACTCAAAATTCAACCGTTTATATGGAGAGGTTTCTCAGACCTCCGCCAGAGACGGGTTTAAAAAGCTATTTGATTGGTATGAAGCGGTCCTCCGAGAGTCGTCCGCCTAGTACCAGGCTTGCCCAAGGATTTGAGCAAGTCTTCAAGGAATTCTATGACACCTGCAACGGAAAGCCATTTGAGCGACCCCGCCGATACCTCGTCGGGCGAGGACCGCTACGCGGCTCTTCAGCGCGGACTAAGAAGTGACCCCGTATTCTTCTTCGAGAATCTACTCAAGATTGTCGACAAGAACGGTGAGCTGATTGCATTCGCCCCCAACGAACAACAGCGCAAGCTCTTGAACATTGTCATGGCGATGCGCAAAGCTGGGCTTCCGGTGCGTATCATATGCTTGAAGGCCCGGCAGCTCGGATTTTCTACCTGCATCGAGGGACTCGCTTTCCAAGAGGCATCGATGAATCCCTACCGACGGGTGAGAATCGTTGCCCACAAGGATGACTCGACTCGGAACTTGTTCGAGATGAGTCGTCTCTTCTATCGAGAACTCCACCAAAAGGTTCGCCCCGCGGTGAAGTACTCGTCGAAGACAGAACTGGACTTTCAAAACCCCAAAGACGACCCTGACAACCCCGGACTACGTTCGTGGATTAGGGTGGCGACCGCCGGAGGGGACGGCATCGGACGCTCAGACACGCTCCAATTCCTGCACCTTTCCGAGGTGGCGTTCTGGGACAACGCCGCTACCGTGGCCACAGCTCTCTCACAGGCTGTCCCGTTGATGCCTAATACGCACGTATTTATCGAATCTACCGCTAACGGAGTCGGCGGTTATTTCCATGACCAGTACTGGAAGCACAAGGACGGCAAAGAAGCCCTCCTGGAGATGATAGACAGAGATTGGCGAGATGTCGAAAAGCTCACCAACCACCTTCTGAACTTCAAGGGCACGATTGGCTACCTTCCGCTGTTCTTTCCCTGGCACGAATTCCCAGAATATACCCTACCCCTTACCGAGGGCGAAGAGGAGTGGTTTCTGGGCTCTCTCTCGCCGGAGGAACGTGAACTACGGTCCCGGTTCGACCTAACGCTGGGCCAGTTGAAGTGGCGACGCCACAAGATTGAAGAGCTGGCCGAAGACGCCGAGGGGGCACAGCCGGAAGACTTATTCCGGCAGGAGTTCCCGATGACCGACAAAGAAGCGTTCATCTCCCGGGGACGAAACTACTTCTCCTCCACGGCACTCGATAAGATGCCGGTTAAACCACCGAAGCACCGCTGGCAGTTACTTGGTGGAGAGGGAAGGCTTGAGTATACGGGAAAGATGGGTGCCCCAGAGCATACCGATAGCCCATACGGAGAGTTTTCTGTCTGGAACCCACCCAAAAAGGATGGCCAATATATCGTCTCGTGTGATGTCAGCGATGGGGTGGGGCAAGACCGCTCCGTCATGCAGATTATTAATAAAAAGACCCTCGAACAAGAGGCAGAGTACGTCTCAGACAGGGTTCGCCCGGATGTCTTTGGAAGACTCGCCGTTCACGTAGCCTCGTGGTACAACGAAGCCCTTCTGGCCATTGAGTGGAACCAATCAGGCTCCGCTACAGTGATTGCCGCCCGCGACACCGATTATCCGAACGTATACTTCCGAGAGCCAGGATATGAAAAAATCCACGACGTTCCCTCTGACATGTGGGGATTTAAAACCACCCAGGCGACTAAACCAGTAGCCCTGGCAGAAATGAGAAAGCATATCTCACAAGGAAATGTGCTTTTCCATTCTCAGGGACTGATTCAAGAGTGCCGGGAATATATGATTGAATTCTCGAAGACCGGCACCGCCGTCAAGTATACCGCTCCAGAGGGTAAGCACGACGACCGAGTCATGGCTATGGCCATTGGACTCCAGGTTTATAAAGAACATCCGTACGAGTATAAAGACTACCCGCAGGAAACCCGACTCTACGACGAGCGGGAGGTATCCACCCTCATGGAACAAGAATATACAGACGACCCCCTTGGGGACCTTTAAGGAGAGCAATGAAACAAAACCAAGTTATCGCCGAACTCAAAACCCAACTACTTCTCAAGGACGAGCGCATTAAGCAACTCGAATCCCGGGAAGAGAAACTGCTAGACCGATTGATGGCCCGTGATTTAACCGACCTCAACGCCCAGCAGGAAACTAACGAAGAAAATGAAGAAAACACCGAGGACTCGTTTGAGGACCTCGACCCAAATACCCCACCTGATAAGTGGGAAATCAAAGAATAATGGCAGCCTCTCCAAAAACCTCCCAAGAACTTCTTGACGAACTTCAAAATGATGACGATGTTAAGGGCGTAGCCCTTGACTGGTACGAATCCATTAAGCGCGACCGCGCAGAGATTGATTGGCGTTTCTACGTCAATGAAATGTATTACGAGGGTGAGCATTACGCCAAGCGCGATGTGAATACCGGCGTTATCTCAACCCCCCCGGCTCGTCGCGGGGAAATGCGGGCAGTCGTTCCGTTTGCCAAGACGATTGTGGATGCCAACGTAGCTGAGTTACTCAAAGATGACCCGGTGTGGAATGTCCTCCCGCAGCCGAATCCAAAGGGAGAGGTGGGAGAGCTGGAACTTAAGAAAGCTTCCTGGCATGACGACCTTCTTGATTACTACCACAACAAACTAGAGATTGGGGTAGAAGACGAGGTGGTCGTCCGGAGCGGCGTCATGCACGCCGTAGGATGGCGGTATCTCAACTATAACCCAGACAAGGAACGCTTTGACGGTCAAGGCAAGGGAGAAATCGAATCAGAGCCGGTATCTATTACCGACCTCTATCTCCCGATTCACTCCCGCTCTGTTAAAGATGCTCCCGTCGTTATCCGGACTGTCCGCAAGGACCTAGAGCAAATCCGAAACTCCGCCCTTTACAAGGATAAGAAACACCTTTGGGAGGCCGAGCTGGTGGCAGATGATGCTGTCTCCGACAACGACCAGGAACTGGCCGCCCGACAAATGACACTGGGCGGAGAGACGCCAGAGGGCAACCAGCGCGGCACCGTTCTCTTACTGGAGTGCTACGTCAAGTACTACCCAAAGAACTCTACCAAGGCAAAGTATCGCCTCGTAACAGTTTCGGCAAAGCAGCGCCTATTGCTTCGAAACGAAGAAACTGACTTGGAGCGTCCGCCGTTCTTCCTCTATCGTACCCGACGCAAGGTCGACCAGATTTATGCCCAGGGGGTAATGGGTGATTTGATTCCGATTAACCGCGCGCTCGATAATCTGGAGTCACGTAAGCTTGAATATAACTTCAAGTTCACCAAAGGCCAGATGGTCGGTGACCGTGGCGGAAACTTCAACCGCGTCACCAACGAAAACGGAGACTTGATTCTCAAGAACCGCGGACATCAGCTTGATGTCATTGGACTTCCTCCGATTCCACCGTCCACCTCTGAGCAAATCAATCGCTTGCAGCAGTACGGTTATGACGTTGGTGGTGTGCACGAGGTTTCACTGGGGCGTGTTCCCANNTCCTTTACGGAGACGCCCAAGCAAAGCGCGTAGCCAAGAAAAACTACGAAAACTACCTCAAGGAAGTAGCCCAACACATTCTCTGGCTCATTAGCAAGTACTTCCCGCGCAAGCGACTCGTCCAGTTCTACAACCGCGAGGGTCAGCTTCAGCGATTTAGCGTGGTCGGCTCACAAACCGACAACCCGCGCAAGGAGGAACTCGCAGCTTACGAGGACACGCTCATGGTCAAGCCGGACAACGATGTCAACGTGGTTATCGGTTCCGGACTTGGCAACACGGTAGAGGGTCGTCAGCAGAAGGCGATGGAGCTGTACAAGATGTCTCTCTTCACCCGCAAGAACGTCCTTAAGCAGATGCAGCTTGGTGGCAATGTGGAAGACGAGTCTAAAGAGGCGTGGCAGGAGGCCGTTCAGGCTGAGCAGGTCAGAAACGAGCCGCCGAAACCGACGCTTCGAGACTTCCTCACGATTAAGCTACCAGACCTCTCGCCCAACGAGCGTGGTCAGATTCTCCAGCGACACTTCGGCATCCAGCCGGAGGAGAGCCTGGAGCAGATTCCTGGCTCACTCTCGAACCAACTGGAAATCCAGGAGGCTATGGTACAAGCAGAGGGAGAGAAGACCAACCAGAAGCTCGCAGCTGACCTGACTCGTCAGGACGATGCTACGCTTCAGGAGATAGATAAGCAAGAGGCCCTTTCGGTAAATCCCGCCATACCGGGTGGGGCCCTAGATTTAACTGGCGGGGAAGAAGGAGAAGAAAGTGGCGAAACAAGTGAAGCCCCCCTCTACTGAGGAACACTTGGCCAAAATGGCCGAGGAATTGGTAGCGGAAGCAGATAAGCGCGGCGTGCGCATTGTAGCGAAGCTCAACGTTAGTGAACTTGGCGTAGTGCCGTACCCGCTCGTGGTCCTTAAGGATGAACAGCAGCAATCGCAGGACAGCGACACAAAGCAAAGCACGGACTAAGGAAGGACAGTACCTCAAGGGTATTTCCGGAGAAGGTCTGGGCTGGGCTCTTTCGCCAATCATTCAACCACTCAATCGCGAAGAGTGGTTCAAAAGCCCATATCCAACAGTTAACCACGGTTATTGGACCGATTATAAATGACCAAGATTAAAACCGGAAAACAGGGACCGAAGACGGTTCAAAAGGCTCGCCCAGGACGCAAGGGCGCTGTGCCGAGCGCTGTCCGCCCGGATGCCCAGAACCGCGTGCCCGACTCGGGGGTCAACGTCCCCACCACCAAAAATAAGGTCGCAGGTGCCTCTCAGGATACCAGCCCTCGGCACTTCGGCGGCTCTACTGGAACCAAGGCGTAATGCCGTTCCGTTCTGCTAAACAGCGCAGTTACCTCAAGCGCAACAAGCCATCACTTTATAAAAAGTGGAAGAAGAAGTACGGAAAGAAAATAAAAAAGAAACGTTGAGGTAGCGGGCTTACTGAGCCCGTCCCTCAGCGCATAGCTGATTTACTTATTAAACACCCTACTCGGGGCCATACGCGGTACAAGGGCAAGGCTTAGCGGCCAACGCACTCGGGGCCGTATGGGTACAAGGAGGTACAGATGGCTGACGAAGCCACGGCTGGAGATGACCAGCAGACTGATGATAATCAGAAAGCTGGCGAGGACCAGCAGCGGGAGGAAACTCCCGATGAACGAGATGAGCGCATAGCTCAACTCGAACAAGAGGTGGAACGCGCCAATGCGTTTGCCAAAACCGTACAAAACCAGCTTCACGACCAGCAGCAAAAGCCGGTCGAGGAAACGTCTGACGAAGAGTTAATCGCCCAAGGCTACACTCCGGAACAGATTAAAGAGGTGCGACGCATCTCTGGGACCGACAAGCTGGAAAAGGAAATCGCCGAGCTGAAAAAGGCTCGTGAAGAGGAACAACTTCAACGACAGGAAGAGCGCTTTCAGCAGCAGCTCGACGCCCTGCGGAAGGAATTCCCCACTTCGGAAGGATACCCACCGGTCAACCGGCAGGAACTTCTCGCTCATGGACAGCAGATTGGGACGATTAATCCCCGTCTAGCGTACATGGATAAGCACGAAGCTGTGATTTACGACAAGAAGGTTGAGGCATCAAAACCAAAGGCAGCCGTATCAGACCGCTCAGACTCCCACGAGTCTCCTAAAATCTCAGACGATGAGTTTGAGAAGAAGCTCTGGGAACTGCGGGACCAACCGCAGAAACGCTCTGAGTTCCTGATGAAACACGGTGCTGTCGTTCCGCCCAAAAACGCATAGCAAACTAACCAAATCAAATCATGGCTGTAGAAACATCCTACTTGACGGATAACGTCAACCGTGAAGATTTGGCGAATAAAGTCGGTATTCTTTTCCCGAAGGACGCGCAGATTTACAACGCGGTGTCTCACACCAAGGCGTTGGCGCGGACTGTGGAATGGACCAAGGCTGAGCTGGCTTCGGCTGGCGTGAACGCTTCGGTTGAAGGCGGTGCCTTCACTGAGGACACGCTGGTTGAGCCGACCCGCGACAGCAACGTTACGCAGATTAACAAGGGTCAAATCCTTGTCTCGCGTACTGCTGAGCAGGTCGCTACCGCCGGTCTTGACTCTGTTTACCAATACCAGAAGGAAAAGCGGATAAACATCAAATTGTCCGACCTGGCAGCAATGCTAGGATTAAAAAGCAAGCTCATATGCGGGAAACTCTGAGTATATGAAGACCCCAAAGAAGGAAAAGTGCTTCATTGCAGACAATCCGCAGCCAAGACTCGTTCCAGCATATCCGTATTTACTGGGAGCATACCTGGGGGATGGCTCGATAACCAAAACCCCCGGCCATTATCAGTTCAGATTGGCCGTTATTGACCAAGACTTTGCTGAAAATGTTGCTCGCGCCATTGAGGTGATTAAGGGCAAAAAACCAGTAATAAGAAATCTACCTCCCGTTGGGTACGGCAAGAAAGACCGCTTTCAGGTCGAAGCCTACGGGAAACAGTTCCTCAACAGACTGAGGGAAGAAACGCAAAATAAGCAATCTCTCCCTAACATGTCTGGTTGGGATAAGCAGGATAAGCTGGCGTTCATCGCTGGTTTAATGGACTCCGAGGGATATGTCTCTCGGGGAGTCAGAAAAAACGGTGGTATCCAGTATCAAACCGGATTTACTACCTGCGACATCTGGCTCAATCACTTCATTAATCTCTTGAAGTCTTTGGGGGTGAAGGTGGGGAAGGCTCAGAACAAACTGGGCAATCCCAAGCACCCCCTCAAGAGACCAGCGACAGAGCACAGGTTTAATAGCAAGTCTTTTATTGAATCTGGATGCTATTTTACTATTGAACGAAAACAGAGTCGGCTCAACGACTACACGCTTGCCCCCTATTATTAGGGTGATGGTATAGTCTGAGCTGTATAGCGATATGCAGAGTTTCGTCTTCACCGAGACGAAGAATAACACCACTGGCAGGAAGTCATCCGAGACGTTGAGTACTCGTTCATTCAGGGTACTGTCTCGGCTGGTTCCTCCGCTGCTCCGGGCCGGAAGATGGAGGGCATCCTGTCCTTCGTCGAGACCAACGTGGTCACCGGAACGGGCACGGGAACCGAGGCTTTCTCCCGAACGTTCTTGGACGACGCTCTCCAGAGCATCTTCTCGAACTTCGGAGACCCGGACATCCTCTTTGTCGGAGCCTTCCAGGCCCGGCAGGCCGCTGCGTTCACGAACGCGGCTGGCGACTACCGACGGGTTACCAACGACCCGAAACAGCTGGTCAACGAAATCACCTACTACGATGGTCCAGTTGGCTCTGTTTCCGTCCGTGTCCACCGGCTCATGCCGACGGACCAGGCGCTTATCGTTGATACCAAGCTCCTCGAAATCGCCGAACTTCAGCCTATGTACCACGAGATGCTACCGAAGGATGGTGACCGCGTTCGCGGACACATCGTCTGGGAAGGTACCATCAAGGTATATCAGGAAAAGGGATTCGCAAAGATTACTGGTCTCACGACTTCGTAAATTGCTCCCCTTTAGTGGGCCCACCTCTGTGGGCTCACACTAAGGAGAACAATGGCAGACATCAACATCAACGACGCTACTCATAAGCATATTGTGACCCCTACCGAGATGGAGGCACAGGCTATTATTGAGCGTCGGCAACTTTACAAACTACAGGACCGTGAACTTGCCCGAGACTGGGCGTTGACTGCTCTTGCGTGTAAACGTGCCCGAGAGGAATACCGCTATCACGTTGGCGGGGGCTCAGAGTTGGGTAAAGAGGCCAATGCGGGCAGGCCGTTCATGTCACTCCCGGCCAGTTTAGACCAGCGGGTATCGGCTCGATTCGGACCAAAGTGGCACCGAGACAAGAAGCTCAAGAAAAAAGTCTGGGACATGTATCCGGAATTCAGGTTGCGCGATGCCTGGTGACCTTCAGATAGCGGCGGTGGCTATTGATGACGGTGCGGTGGGAAACTATCGCGTCAAGGGACCGCTTAAAGAGCTCCACAATAAGCGCAAGGCAGAGGTCTGGACTACCGAACACGAAAAGCTGTCGGTAGACGGACTGGGCATGTTCGGAAAAATCATGCCGCACGTTGATGTGCTGGTGTTTCAACGCCCGCACTTCCCCGGCGTCATCAATTTGATGGAGTTCATGAAGAACGACAAGGACCAGTTGGTGGTGTTTGAGTGCGACGATGAACTCTGGTCGACGCATCCACTTTCTCCCCACTACCGGGAAATGGGACTGAAGGAGTTCTATCTCACGGTTGATGAGGCTCGCGCGATGGGAGTCCCCGAGAAGGACATTAAAAAGAACAAGAAGGGCAACAAGTTCTATATCCATCGGGACGGAAAGAACGGCTTCAACATAGAGAAAAACAAGGAGCGGCTACACAATTACGCCCGGGCCCTCTCCTCGGCTCACCTCATTACGACCACGAACCCAATCCTGGCAGACCGATTCGCAGAAGTCGCCCAGGAATACGGTAATAAAAATCCCGTGGTGGCCGTGCTTCCTAACTGTCTCGACTTAAAGCGGTGGAAGCCCGTGGAAATCGTCAAGCCCACGGACGAGATTAGGATTCTCTGGCAGGGTGGCTCATCTCACTACTACGACCTCCTGAGTGTCATTAAGCCACTCCAAGAGGTGCTTAAAAAATACCCCAACGTCAAGCTCGTGCTCAGTGGCCAGTCTTTCCCGGGAATCGAGAAGGCGTTCCCCAAAAACCAGGTTATCTCTGATGCGTACTGGACACATTTCGATGCCCACTCCTACCGGACAGCACTCCAGGGAGCGGACATCGGTATATGTCCTCTAGTCGACAACCCGTTTAACCGGTGCAAAAGTGACATCAAATTCACTGAGTACTCGGCACTCAAGATGGCCGTTGTTGCTGCGGATATACCACCGTATTCTCCATCAATCGAACACGGAAAAACCGGGTTCCTCGCTAAGAATCAGGACGAATGGGTAAAACATCTGTCAGCGCTCGTGGAAAACGAAAAGCTACGCAAAACAACCGGGGAAAACGCAAGAAAGTGGGTCGAGGAGCACCGAAACCTAGAAAAGTCGGCTGGTCTTTGGATTGACGCATATAACAAAGCTATTGAAAACAAATGATTAACTCAAGCATGATTACTTCCGTCCAGGACCTTCTGGACGACAATGGTGAAGAGTTTCCCGGAACCAAGGTAGCGCGATTCCTCAATATCGCTGCTAACGAGGTCCAGAACATCCCCGGCATTAAGCGATATCTCTTCCCCACCTACACGGCCAGTCTCACCATGACTCAGGACGTTGGGTACGTTAGCCTGCCGTCCGGTCATAACTATGACGTTCAGCAGGTCATTTACAATCCCGGCTCCAGCCAGCGCGTGCTGCGGTACGTTGATTTTCAAGAGCTTCCCAAGAACGACCCTCAGACGGTTCTGTTCTATTCCGTCCGCGGGGATAGAATCTACCTCTCTGGAACCCCAAACTCAACAGACCACGGCGTATCCCTGGGTGTGTTCTACTCGATTACGGATACACAGGTAGCGAACGATGGAAATGAAACCACGCTCGGCCTCCGGGCCCCGTTCTGTCTTATCTACCGGGCCGCCCAGCTGCTGCTCATCGCCGACAACCCCGATGCGGCTTCTGCCTCAGACCGATACGGACGGCTATTCGACGAATCCCTCCAACGGGTACTCGAAGAGGCCGAGGAGAAAAGCGTAGCCGACAGCAAGTACGCGGTCGACACACGTTACCCTGACGCGCTTTAAATGCCTCTCAATCTCTACGAACACTACGACCATTCGGGCGGGGTTAATTACACTGACCCTGCTGAGAAACTGCGCGATAACGAGCTTTCCGGAACTCGTAACACCCGGATTGACGGCACCGCCCTAACGGAGCGAGGCGGTCAAACTAAGCTCAATAGCTCGGCGGTTCAATCGGGTGCCGCGGTTCATTCGCTGTTCCGTTTTTACAAAGACGACGGCTCCACGCGCTACCTCATCGGCTTTGCTGGAACCAGGATGCTTGAGATGAAGGCCAGTCCCGGAAACTGGGAGTCATCTCCAACATCCTTTTCTAGCGGAACCCGCATGGACGGGGCCAGTATTAACAATACCTTCTTTTTTGGAAACGGCGCTGATGGAATGAAATCCACAACCGCCCCCGGGGGTTCTTTAACGAGCGTTTCGGGAGCACCGAACGCCAAGTTTATCGAGTCATCTCCGACGGCTAACCGTCTTTTTGCATCCGGGGTGACGGCCTCTCCGAAGACAGTCTATTACTCCGCCCAGGGAACGGGCGACGATTGGACCACGGCTAACGATTCCGGGGCGTTTGATGTCCCATTCACAGAGGGAGAGAACGTTACCGCCATCGCCGTCATGCCCAATGGAGTGCTGGCCATCTTTTCAAATTCGTCTTTCCACACCCTCACTGGAACTGACCCGGGAACATTCGTGAGGCGGGAAATCGACCCCTCCATTGGCTGTAAGGCTCCGCGGAGTATTGTGCCAGCGCGTGGTGGGATTTACTTTCTCGCCAATAATAACCGGTTCTACTGGACCAATGGTGGACCGCCCATCCCGGTTTCCAGAAACATTGATGGCCTATTGATGTCAGGAAATACGGGCTCCTACACGGGAGCTGTGGCGTGGGCCGAAGGTACTCGCTATCACTGTGGGATTCCCTTTACTGGCTCCAATAATAACCTGGTGGTCGTCAAGGACTGGAATGTTCCGAATAACAACCCGCAGGGCGGCTGGGTCGTGGATGATTCTATCGCCCCTGCGTCAGTTGCGGTGGACGATGGCGTGAATGGCCAAGTCTATACCGGAGACTATTCCGGGTTCGTTCAACAACAGGATGTCGGCACAACTGACAACGGTACTGCGGTCAGCGCGTACTGGGAGCGTGACTACACCCTTGGCGAGGTCCAGCGGGTAAAGAAGGTCAAACGCACACGACCACGATTCGAGGAGTCAGGAGACTATAACGCAACCGTCTCTGTTGGAGTAGACGGTGGTAGTCTCGTGACGCTTGGAACAACCGTTGACCTCGACCCGGGCGGAGCCATCTGGGGAGCTTTTACCTGGGGCGCTGCTACATGGGGCGGAGGGGGCACGTATGCCAATTTCCGGATTCCGGTGATTCGTCGGTGTCGTTCAATTAAAATTCGCTATTCAATCTCTAATCCATTCAAATACTTCGGGCAGTCGATTTTTTACCGCCTGAAATACAGAAAGTAACCCTAATGCCCTCACTGTCTTTTTCCTATACACTCACAGACGGGACGACTGCCGACGCCGATGAGGTGATGGCAAACTTCCAAAACATTTCTTCGCTCCTGAACTCAACCAAGCTGGATGCCGACAATATCCAGGCAGGAGCCATTACCAATGCGTTAATTTCCGCCTCTGCGGCTATCGGCGTTTCGAAGCTGGCCGCCGGTACTGCCGGTCAGGTGCTGCTTAATAACTCAACCCCCACGCCAACCTGGACCTCTCTTTCTGGTGACGTAACCGTAACCAGCGCGGGGGTGACTGCTATCGGAACCGGCAAGGTCGTCACTGCGATGATTGCAGACGGAGACGTTGAGACCGCAAAAATCAATGACCTTGCGGTTACTACGGGCAAGATTAATGACCTCGCCGTTACTACTGGAAAGCTCGCTGCTGACGCAGTGACGGGTGATAAATTGGCCGACGATTCGGTAGACTCCGAGCATTATGTTGACGGGTCAATTGATACCGCTCACATTGCGAACGCCCAAATCACCCCCAGCAAGCTTGCCACCGGAGCGGACGGTAGCCTCACATCGGGAGGAAGTACCACCACCTCTACGTCGTTCTCTGATTTATCTGGAGGAGCCAATCCCTCGGTCACCGCAACTATTGGGGCCAATGGGCTAGCCTTGGTAATTATTTCGTCCAATATATCAAACGACACCACGGGAGCTAAGTCTATTATGAGTTTTGCCGTCTCCGGAGCCACTACTCAGGCTGCTAACGATAATCTTTCCTTTTCCTATATTCCGGCTGTCGGGACCCAAGCTATGGACTTAGGTTCGAGTTTCCTGGTAGAAGGACTAACGGCGGGCTCGAATACCTTCACGGCAAAATATCGAGTCACCTCCGGTACTGGCACCTTCGTAAACCGTCGTATTTCTGTAATTCCTTTGTAAGATGCCCCTCAGTCTCTTGCCGGTTAGGGACTCGGCTCAAGAGGCCAATAACCGCTCTCTTTACGAGGAGGTTGTGCGTCTGCGTCGTTCGGGAGCGTTTAATCTCGCACCCGGTAATCCCGTAGCGGGGGAACTGTGGTTTGATACTGCTAACGACCTTTTAAAATACTTCGATAATTCCCTCACGGCCCGGACAGTAGGAAGTGGTACGGTCACCTCTCTCACAGAAGGTACCGGAATCAACCTGACTCCGAACACTATTACTGGCTCGGGAAGCATTGCTCTCACTATCCCGGTAGCCGTGACTAGCGGGGGGACCGGACTAACCAGTGTGGCACAGGGAGACCTGCTATACGGGTCTGCCTCTAACACACTCTCGGCCCTGGCTAAGAACACCACGGCCACGAGGTACCTCTCCAACACAGGGAGTTCCAATAATCCGGCCTGGGCTCAGGTAGACCTCTCAAATGGTGTTACGGGTAATTTGCCAGTCACCAACCTAAACTCTGGGACCTCGGCTTCCAGCACCACCTTCTGGAGGGGAGATGGGACATGGGCTACACCGGCTGGAACCGGAGACGTTACGGGCCCCGCCTCATCGGTGGATAGCGAAATCACCCTATTCTCCGGAACGACCGGAAAGACCATTAAGCGAGCCTCGACCACGGGAATTCTCAAGGGAACCTCCGGGGTCCTTTCAGCAGCCTCTGAGGGTACGGATTACTACGCTCCGGGTGGAACGGATGTCACCGTAGCGGACGGAGGAACGGGAGCTTCAAATGCCTCTGGAGCCAGGACTAACCTGGGAGTAGCTATCGGTTCTGATGTGCAGGCGTACGACGCCACCCTGGCAGCGCTCGCTTCCTACAACACCAATGGTCTCTTGACTCAGACCGCCGCCGATACGTTTACCGGACGGACTATTACTGGCTCAACGGGAATCTCGGTTACAAACGGTAACGGAGTTTCCGGAAACCCCACGATTGCCCCCGGCTCGGGGTCGATTGTCCAGCAGGTTGACTCGCTCTTTAACGCTGTTAAATCTGGTTCAACTACCATTCCTGCAGATGACACGATTCCCCAAAACACCGAGGGTAACGAGTTCATGACGCTTTCCATCACCCCCACGAACTCTAGCAATAAGCTGATTATCGAATCCGGAGTTTACCTCGCCAATAACACCGCTAATGCCCTAGTGTGTGCGGCCCTGTTCCAAGACAGCACCGCAAACGCTTTAGCAGTAGCCGCGTATAGCGTCTATACCGCAAACGCCCAGAATCACATCAAGCTGTATCACTCGATGACAGCAGGCACCACCTCTGCCACGACCTTCAAGGTTAGGGCGGGGGGAAACGCGGGAACGACGACGTTTAATGGCGGAAACGCCGCCCGATTCTTCGGGGCTACTACTCATTCATGGATGCGCATTACAGAAGTGTCCGCTTAAAACTTAACGACTCATGGCAGAAACACAAACTACGACAACTCAACCATATGATTTGCCGGACCTGAATTACCAGCTTCCGGAAGCCCCCAGTTTCTCGAATCCGTATCAAGGAGCGGACTACACACCCGTCTCTGGATACCAAAACCCCTACCAGCAGGGAACAGCTCAATATAACGTAGCACAGCGTTACCTCACGGCTCTGGGGCGGGCCCCCGAGAATGACGCAGTGGTGCAGGAGTGGGCCCGAAACCCCAACTGGTACGAAGGAATCGGCAGCTCTCCCGAAGCTCAGACGCTCGGACGGGCACGCAACGAGGTTAACCCACAGATTGATGCGCAGCTTCAACAGATTCAGAATGACCTCGCCCTTCAGCGACAAGGAGCTCAATCCAGAATTAACCAGCTCGACCCGCTGTATGACCAGCAGTTTGCGGAGCTAGCATTCGGCAACACGGAGCAGCAAAACGCTCTGAACACCCAGCTTCAGCAGCTGATGGACGACTATAACATGCAGTCGGGTCGCTTGCAGGAACAATACACTCCGGCCCTCCTGGCAGCTCGTCAATCGGCACTGAGGAGCGGCTTTACAGACGCCTCGACGATTGCCGGTGAGCGCATTGCGGCAGGATTCAAGCCCATCTCACAGGGGCTCGCTGACCTCGCCGTAAAGACTCAGACAACGCGAAGCGACTTGCAGTCTAAAAAGCAGGCACTCCAGGAGAAATACCTCTTTGGACGCGAGAACCTGATGGCCAAGCGACAGACTGACCTGCAGTCTATCCTGGACGAACTCAATCTGCGCACCACTCAGGCCGGTCAACAGTATAACCAGACGCTCTCGCAGCGGCTACCCTCTACATACGCACGCTCAGGGGAGCTATCGGACGCTCTCAAGCAGTACGACCTCCAGCGTCGTCAGCTCGACGAACTCATCCGCTTCCAGCAAGAGCAAAACCGTCTCGCACGAGACCAATTCGACTTTCAACGAACTAGGTAAAAACCAGTGGCAGACCTACCAGAGTGGCTAAAGCGCCAGCTGGGTATAGACCCGGCTACCAATAGAGTCGTACCTCCACAGCGGCAGGTGCAGAATCTTACTGGTGGCCCTGGCGCTCCTGCGCTTCGACCGGGGGCAGCTGGTAGTTCAACGCGCCCCGTACAGCGTCCCGTCCGCACTCGGCAGCAAATTATTCGGGATGCCGCCAGAATGGGAGGCTCGACGGGTGATGCTGCGCTAGACGCAGCCCTGGGCCTGGGTGCGGCCAATAAAAACCAGCAGCTCATCGCCGAGCAGAACCAAAGGAATCAGGCCGCCCTGAGACCGGACATTATTTCGTATATTAACCAGCGCGTTCAGATGGCTCCACCCGGCTCTCGTCTGAATACCTCGGCTAATGAGTTGGCAGCGCTTACCGCAATTGCAACGGCTAATCGGCCAGAGCAGGAACAGCTTAAATCTAAGCTGACCACCCAGTACAAGACGGCTCCAGAACAGTTCCAGAAAGAAATGGACCGGCTTTCTAGGGACCAAATCAAGCTCGCCCGAGATATTCTTAACCAGGGTAAGGCCCCCGGGGAGCCCGGAGCAGACCCGTGGGCAGCACTCAAGGCTTTTGGTAATCCCAAAACGACCGAGGGCCTTTCTGGCAATCGATACGAGGACGCCGAGACGCTACGTCGCCTGCGTGGACTTGGCTACGACCTTGGCGGAGTTATCCGTCGGAAGTTTGTACCAGTTCCCGGACAGGCAGAACCATCTCAAGAACCAAATACGATTGGTCCCCAAGAGTCCCCAGAAGACTTCCAGAAAAGATTAGACGCCTGGTATAGCCAGTACGCCGCCAAATTTATGGAAGCTATCCAGAAACCCAGGGGTGAGCTTGGTACTAAATCTACCATAGAAGACGCCAAGATGTTTGCGGTTGGTGAAACGATGTCTGGTCTGGACCCGGCAATTCAGAACGCCATTCGAAACGAACAGTTGGGATACCAACAAGAAGACAGGGAGGGTAAGGAGTTTGAAAAGCAACTTAAAAAGGAGTCTGAAAACCCCCTCAACCTTCCTGATTTCTTGATTGCCAGAGGTCCCACTGGTATGTCTGTCGCTGACTTCATTCCGGGAATAAATATTGCCAATATAGCTGCTAGCACGCTAAAGCAAAAATCTACTGCTGAAGCACAGTTAGAGCTTGCTACTCGGCAGTCTGAGCTTGTGATGCAGGCAGAAAAATCAAGACGAGCCGGAGACCAGAAGGCATACAATAACCTAATGTCTCAAGCAAACTCACTGACAGAGGGTGTCGGTAAGTTGGGGGCGATGGCCGAAGCCCAAACTCCCCAGAAGTTAAACACGGGAACTATTATAGGAGAGTCCCTAATGGCCGGTCTTTCGGCAGGAGCGGTTAGCGGAATCGGTCGAGGGGCCTTAAAGGGAAGTCTTCGTTCTGCAGTTCGAGGAATTAAACAAGACGCTCAAGCATCTAAGAAGTTTGCTGCAGGGAGGGCTATTGGTCAAGTTGCCGCTGGACAAGCCGGTATATCCGCTGGTGCCTACGGGATGGGGGCGGGATACGGGGCATTGACTGGAAAGCCTGTCGGAGATACCGCCGAAGAGTTTGCAAAAGGCTCACTTGGATTTGGATTACTAGGGCTTCGGGGAATTCGAGAGAACGCCGCTGGGCGAGCTGTCAAATCTCCTGAGGGCCCGTTTAAGTTCATGCAAACACCTATTAGCCTGAGTCTACCTAGAGCAAAAAAGACTCCTGAGCCAAAGACCGTCAAGACCGAGGATGTTCCGGGGACTTTGCGCCGTGCTCAACTTGCTGCTAGGGATGCACTTTCCCCAGGAACTAGATTTGGCAAGATGATGGCCCCGATTCGGAGGTTGAATCAAGAACTATTCGACCCCGCAGCACCGCTATACCGGATAGACCGAGCCAAAGAGAAAAAACTTGGTAGGAAACTCAAAGCATCGGAATCTCTTGAGGCCCTATTCGACCTGGCATCCACCTCCAGGGCTCAGGCACAGGCAATCCTCTCACGACCCAAAGTACAGGATGTTATCAGGAAGAATGACCAAGACCTCATCCCGTACATGGTTACTAAGTCTAACCTCGAGAAAGTTAGGAACGGAAAGAAGAACGAGCTCGTCGGAGAAAACAATACCCTTATTGATATAGAAAGTCAGAAGAGGTTCGTTTCTGAGTACGAGAAGCGCAACAAGACAGCTAAAAAAGACGCTGACATTATGCGCGAGGTATTGAGGGAGGAGCAGGGACGACAGGTCAAGGAGGGAATGTTCCCAGAGGATGAGTTTGCCTTCCTTCAGGAAAGCGAACCGAACTGGGCTCCTACCAACAAAGTTCTTCCCAAAGACCTAGAACGACCAGAAATGGACTCGAGAACTATGGGAAGCATCTCTGAACAGACTTCCGTTAGGGAAAAGCAGGGCTCGATGTTACCAACAGATGTTACGCCACGGGTTATAGAGGACCGTCTTACTCAGGCGATCACCGAACGCAATCGAGCCAGGCTTGCAAAGCTCTTTGCCCAACGAGTCCAGGAAGGCCACGCCAATGGAAAGATTATACTGTCACCCGAACAAGCCAGTACCCGCAAAGGACTATTACAGCTATCAAGGGATGCAAACGCGCTCCGGGACAGCCTAAAGCCGCTAGTCGGAAAGTCTCGCCGCCAAGGGGCAGTAGCTCGCTCACAACGCAGACAGTCCGAACAAGAGGCAGCCTCAAAGGCTAGGAGTCTCCTTCGTAGCGTGGTGAAGGGCAACGACGCAAAGGCCGCTATCAGTAGCTTGAGCCGTAAGGACCTTCTGGAGGTATTCGATAACATATTTGACCAAAGAACCCCAGGAACTGTTCGCCTGGGTAAGAAGGTGACAAACCGACGCGCTAAAGAACAAGCCCTCAAGAAAGAACTTGCGGAGGTAAAGAACCAGCTCGACGAGCTGCATGAAGTTTCTAGGGGTGCTCGAGAGGGGGCCTGGGAGTTGGCACCTGACTCAACAACTGGAAAGCCGACGATTAGTGGAATAGACGATGGCGGGATGCCGTTCAAGATAGAGGTAGACCCCGAAATCTACCGAACCATGCAGGGACTGGGAGCGAAGCCAAACAAGGTTTTAGAGTCTATCCGCCGCGCTAGTACCCCGTTCCGGTCAGCTTTCACTGGTTGGCTCAACCCATTGTTTACAATCACCTCGTTCGTTCTCTACGACCCAGCAGCTACTGCGGTAGCAGCCCGAGGGGGGTCGAGGTTGTTGATTTCACCAAAAGCAATCGCTGCGGGAATTAAGTCGTTCAGCAAAGAGGACTCGTTCACTCGGGTGATGCAGGAGGCTGGAATGCAGCGCTCTACAGCCAGCATGCTTCCTGAGAGTATTCGCTCCCCAGAGTATTTCCCGGAGGGACGAACCCTGGCTAATAAGATAGCTACTGCCCTTAGGCACCCCAAGCGGCTGAGTGACGCGATAGATGAGCAACTTGGAAAGTTCATGCAGTCATCCAGAATTAGGATTGCTCGGTGGGAGTACGAGAACGCAAAGAATAAGGGTTTAAGTGAATCTGACGCTATCGCAGAGGCCGTCTACGCAGCCAACAACTCCATGCCCAACTATGTACGGGTGGGAAGAGTGGCCAGGTTCTTGGACTCTGTTATCCCGTACACCGCCGCCTCTATCGCGGGTACTCGTGTCCAGTTGCGGGCTCTGAGGAGAGACAAGGGAGCGTACGTTGCTAAACTGGGAATGGTTGGGGTTATGCCATCCGTGCTAGTAACAGCCAACAACCATTCTACTGAAGAGGGAAAACGGTTCTATGACGACATGATTGCATCCGGCAAAGAGTCGGTCTTTGACTTCAACCATGTCATCGTATTGCCGGGGGCGCAAAAGAACGAAAAGACCGGAGAATGGGAAGGGATTATCAAGATTCCTGTCGCCCCTGAGTTCCGCTCGGTCAACAAGCTGGCCTGGCGGCAGATGCGAGACGCCGTTAATAAAAACGGAATGTCTGACCCCCTGACCTACGCCGGTGCAGTAGTAGACTACCTGACTGGTGGCACGCTTCCTATTACTGTTGCAGGAACGAGGGGTAGCGATAAATCCCTTCAAGGAGGTCTGCTCAAATCAAACGATGCTCGTATCGAGTTTAGCAAGACTTCCTCTAACCCACTGGCGAATCTGGTTATAGGGCTCACTTCAAATGTAGACCCATTCTCTGGGAGGGAAATCGTTCCCACCGAATTGAAGAACGAAAAGCGACAAGACCAAAAATACCCCAAGACATCAAAGTTGGCTATATGGCTTGGTGATAGACTCAATTTGGCACCACTTCAAGCCCAGTATATCGTTTCCTCGTTTGGCCTCCCTGGCAAGGTATTCCAGGGGGCGGCAGAGGGAGACCCATTCAAACCAATCGTAGATAAGTTCGTCGGAGCAAGGGGAATGTCTTCAGGGGCACAGTTCTTCGCTCTTAAGAATGAGTTAGCACAAAACATGAAAAGTCGTCTCAACAAAGAACGTCTCGATACGCTCTATGCTGAGAATACTGAAAAGAGCATCCTCGACAGTGCAGAACGAGCACTTCAGATGCTTAACTCAATGAAGTCAGGAAGCAGGGAATACTACAACGCGGTTAAGGCGCTTAATGAATTCAGCAAAGCTAAGGGAGAAATCCATGACCCGTTCTTTGATGACAAGCTACCGGATGGTACTCCAGTCAATGACACTATGCGTGTCCAGCAGCTACTCTATGCAGCCTCTAAGCCGCTGGTATCCGCCAAGCAGTCCTATTCCAAAGAGGGGAATCCCCTTTATACCGAATTGGGACTAGAGCAGCCAAACCAACAGGCACTCTTCAACGAGCGCGGTAAGTTCTTCACCCAACTGGGAATCTTGGGAAATAGCTCCAGTCCAGTAGGGGCTCCAGAGACATTCAGTGGGGCGTCAGAACCAACCACGAGCTTGGCATTGAAATCGTTCCAAGCCCAGTACTTCGGGACCCCCAAGGGAAGTCGGTCAGGCATGCTCTCAACCCCGCTTGGACAACAGCTCAAAGACCTGTGGAAAGCAGACAACGAGTTTACCAACAAAGAACGTATGCATCTCGGATTGAAGCCGCTCAAACCGTTTGAGGAATTCAGCTCCGGTGGGAGCGGGGGAGGTCGCTCGGGTGGACGTAGACGAAGAGGAAAAAGTGATGGTCGAAAGGCAAAGAGAGTATCCCTCGGTAAAGCCAAGAAAGCCAAGAAGGGAAAGAAGGTGACCTTCAAAAAGACCGCGCCAAAAACCAAGTCCAACGTACTGAATTTCTTATTTAACCAATGAGCCCCAAAGAGAGAAAGAAAATCACCTCCCCGGAACTCGTCAACTACCGAGTATCCCTATTAGAGGAGGGCCAACTCAAGCACGAGGACCGTCTTCGCAAGCTAGAGGACTTTGTAACTCGTGAGGATGCGGCTGGCGTGCCCCTGAAGACCGTTTGGCTGATTGCCGGTATCGTCGCCACCGTCATTGGGGCAGTGATAACCGCCATCTTAGAGGTATACCAACCATGAATGAAATTAATCCACTAGAAGAGAGATTAAAGCGCAACCAGGATAAGCGGTTTTTCCGCATCACGCTTGGCGTGATGGTGGTTCTTTCCATGCTGATTGTGCTCGCAGCTGGTTTCTGGTTCTCGTCAGAATTAGACAGCTTCGCGAAGCGCCTAGAGAGCGCCGAACACGATAGGGAGGAACTCTTAAAGAAAATCGACCAGCAAGGACAGGCAATTAATCAGTTGGCGGAACTCAACACCTGCCTCTTAGTCGTACACATACCAGAGCACGAATTCCCAGGAGCGGATAGGGAAATCTGTCACCAGCGCATTACTTCGTTTAACAACTCCGACGGGACGTTTCTTTCGCGCGAGGCCGATGGAACCGGAACACCGCAGTTTATCTTCAACCCCGTCGGACAGACCAATCAGGGACCGCAAGGACCTTCTGGTCCCTCAGGGACCTCCAGGAGAAACACCACAGCAGCCCATCCGGGGCATTGTGGATGACGTACTCAATACTATAGGAAACATACTTTAATGGCAGATTATACCGTCGTTGACCAAACTCCAGGAGGAAGGGTCTACCTGAACCCTGGGGAAACTAAAACCGTCTTCTTCAACTCATGGAACTGAGTACCACGAGCGTATCTCGCCATTTGAGCCGCACGAGGATATCAACGTCAACGGGCCCACCTCACCAGCTATCAGTGACACCCACCTCTACGACCAGCTCACGACGTATATATCAGAACTAAAGGCAAACTGATGTCTAGACTACCGATTAGAGCAGGGCTGGGACAGGCATTCGGGCTAAATCCCGCTGTCTATAATCGTTTGGGCATGAAGGGCCATAATGGCTGGGATTTTCCAGCCGCTACCGGCTCACCAGTCGTAGCCCCGGAATCGGGTACTGTCACTGCGGGATGGGACTCTACCGGCTATGGGAATCTCGTCACCCTTCAGGGAGATTCTGGCTGGACGCATAAGCTGGCCCACCTGCAGAAGTTCGGTAAGACCGGTCGTGTTAACGAGGGAGACGTAATCGGGTACGTCAATAACACCGGATTCAGTACTGGACCCCACCTGCACTGGGGAACCCGACCACCCCGATACAACCAAAACAATGGGTACTACGGATTCGTAGACCCCCAGATATTCTTAGACGGACAGAAAGGAGCTTCTAGCTTGCCGTATTCAGACCAAGACTATAAAGCTGCTAAGTCCAGCGCCATTAACGGCATCTACTGGCGCGAGATGGACCGCGGCGCAAACCAAAAAGACGTTGATGCCTGGATAAACCAAAACCTTGACGACCTTGAAAAAGCCCTCCACGACCCGGATAATCCCGTGTCTGAGGAGAAGCGCCAAGTCATTATCAAGCTCTTCAAGGAATACTTTGGCCGAACTCCCTCAGATAAGGAGATTCGCCAACGTACAAAACAAAACCTGGTAGAGATTCGGAGAGACTTCGAAGCCTCCGAAGAACACAAAATCTATAAGAAAAAGTGATTCCCATTGAACCAGAGGAGGAAAAGACTGTGAATTTATTAATTGTAATTTTGGGCGTGGTTATTGGAGTATTTCTCCTTCGCGCCTGTGAGGTAATCTAAATGGAAGGACTCTTTGTCGTTACCGCTGTGGCGGGAGTGGTGGAACTACTCCGCCGCCTGCAAGTGCGTGACTACTTCGCCGCCCTGACGATTGTGGCCGCGGCTGCCGTCGGTGGAGTTGCCGGTTTCTTCGATGTCGAAGGACTGACCGTCACCACGGGCATCGTCGCTGGACTGGCGGCGAGCGGTCTCATTACCGTCGCATCTAAAGTCGGCTAAACAGAAAACCCCCAGCATGGGGGCTCTAGGTTCCACTTCTGTGGGCGGATACGCTCCGTTCTCCTGCCTAGGGCTCCTCTACTGGGGGTTTTTGTATTTCTGTAGAGCCGTCATTGCAGTCGTGAGTACCGCAATTGGGGCAGGGAAATGAGCACCCCTCCACCGGAAATCCACATTTTATACAAACCTCAATAGTTCAATTTTTAGGGGGTTTCATCTTCTTCCCGGCGTCTTTAATAAGTCCGTCTTTATTGAAGGCCACAAATCCATAGAGAATCATCTCTCGGTCAATATCATTGCGTAGCTTTGCCCCCAACAAGCTAATCCATTGACTGGTGTCTGAGTTCTTGGGGGTAACTTTATCTAGATGCTCCTTGAACATAGATTCTGATATTTTCTGCGCAGATTCACCGTGAACCGGACAAAAAACACTCATTCCGTTGTAGTGGAGTTCTGTGTCGCTTTCACCGCGGGTACAGGGTTTATCTTCTTTGGCACTACCTGGATTATGGGGACAGAACTTAGTGTGTCCGTGCTTTGGTAGCGCATAGTCTGGTATACCTTCTCGACATTCACACTTACTGCTCATTGGGGTCTCCTGCCTGATTTCCCCAGACATCCCAACCATCGAAGGTGTTGGTTCCGTCTAGCTTTTGCCGATAGTCGGGGCGGGCAAACAACTCCAGTTTTAACTGTTTGGGGTACGCCTTGCTAATCCACTCTCGAACTATCTCGGGCTTCGCAGAGTGCTGGCCTCGCTTGCCGATAATGACGCTGGAAATGCGTTGGTCTTGGGGCGGGGGCGAGAACTTCCCCCTCACCCCGACCAGCAGGAGTTCGTGTTGCCCTCGGAACCAGTAGCCCATACCCATAATCCGCTTGTCCCAAACGGCATGGCTCTTGTAGACAAAACCCCACGCCTCTAAAACTTTCATAGCCTCTGGGAGCTTTGGTGCAGTCGCCCACATGAAGCAGACAGAGTTATCCGCTCGTGGTATTTCAAGGTCACAGATTTCCTCGACAGTCATAGTCGGGTATTGGTTCTCAATTTTCCTGCTGTCACTGGTGCTGAAATCGTACTGCCACGGTGGGTCAGCATAGATTACCTGGTGCTTCATCCTCTTACACTCCTGTAATGATTAAATAGATTCCCAACGCTACTAGTAATGAACAGAGGGCAATTTTTCTGTCTAGTTTATCCACGGTATTGCCGGTTTTCCTAAGACTTTCATATTCGTAAGCCATGCCAAACCCAGCAAGCCAAGAAAATAACATCAGCAACCCTATCCCCACTAGTACACTAAGCATCTATCACCTTGGGTTTTTTATTTTCTTCTTCGCTGGCTGTGATGTATTCGGCCATATAAAGCGTTTTATGCACAGAATCTACGGCATTTTTTAGTTCTTCGCTCCACTCTTCGTAATTTTCGGCGTATACCAAATCCTTAATGGTTTGATGCGCGTATCTTAGATAGTTGTAAACCTCCCACTGGTCGAGCGCTTTGTGTGGTTCGCCAGTAACAAACTTATGCTTCTCTGCTATCTTTACTAGTTCGTCTACTAAAAGATTTCTTTTTTCTAGTGAAGCCGGCTTACCTATATAGGCGTCTAGTTGAGACTGGATTTCCTTGCGCAGGTTCATAGCCGACCCTTTAATAATTCTCCTATAATGTATCCCCAGCACCCCAGCGCGAAGACATACGCCAAGAGAAAAAAGATTTCTATGGCCCAAGCGTACCTTATTATCGGTGAGTTAAGAATCTTTCTGGTTTCTTCTGCATTCTGAGCGGTTAGCTCACTCAACTGCTTAGCATGTTGAAGCCGCGCTAGGATTAATTCCTTTTCCCGGTCTTTCATAGTCCTGTAATTAAAGTGATGGTCATTTCTTTACACGGGGTTTCTTCTTTCGCGGATTCCAGTAAGCATCTGCTATTCGGTTAACGATGCGCTCAATGTCGGCAAGACGTTTACTTGGATATACTGGTTTCTCACGACCTAACAAGTCTCGCTCTAGTGGCTTAAACAGCTCTTCCATGACTAGCTTAAGCTCAGCGCGAGAAAAAGAAATCCTTGTCTTATCCATCATTTCCACTCCAGGGAAGATAGTTGCTCGTCTATGGCTTTAGTGTAGGCTTCTGCTACCTGACGGGGAGTTAGCAGTTCGGTGAGATTCCTGTGGTATCCAAACTTAACATTTTCCAGCTTACTTCTAGCGTAGTTCTGGGCTAGTTTTTCAAGAGCGTCTAATTCGTCTTTGCGGGCGGCAAGAATCATACCTATGACCGTACTTCCGTCGTCATGGATTTCTTCTCTTCCAAGTTCTTTCTCANNCTTTCTCAATCTTATCTCGTAGTGATGTCATAGCGTAGCCCTCGTTAGCTCTGATATTTTACGGGCATTAACCATTCTGTTATTAGCCTCTTTATACCTAGACTGGGCGATGATTTCTTCCGCCTTGAATCCATCATAAATCGGGTCCAGCTTGGCTAGTTCTTTGGCAAGACCGTCAGAGGAGGCCTCCGCCCGCGCCTTCAAAAAACAATAGGCATATGCCTGCTCTGAGTTTAGCTTAGCGGTTTCCATGCTCTCTTCAGCCTCCCGAACCTCAGCGGGTGAGTTCTGGAGTGTTGCTACAAGGTCATTCATATTGATTTAAAACGGTATAGTGCTTGGGTCGTCATCGCTCTCAGTACCCTCTGAGACGCTCTGAGAGCCATTCTGAGGGGCGTTTATAGCCTCTTCGAGGTCATTTACCCTTTCTACGAGTAATTTAAGCTCGTCACGCGTGGCGTACCTACCCACAGGCTTAACCAGGTAAGACACGCCGTAGACCTCATGCTCCTGCTTCTCAAGCTCCACCTCGATGGGTTTTCCTATCTCGAATTCTGAGAAGGTTTTAAGTTTTTCCGTAATGGGGGTTCCATCCTCCTTCTCGGCCTTGACCTCAGAGAGGGTCCAGTTTCCCTTCCCGTCCTTACGGGGTCCGGTTTTAACAGCGTCTAGGTTCTTGATGACAATAGTTCGTGTGGGCATTATTTCTCCTTGATTAATTTACTAGCAAGATTCTCATTGCAGCAGCGTTTACCGTCGCCGTACACACACCATTCTACTGCCTTACCATCATACAGCGTGGGGCAGATACACGGGGGGAGGGTTTTCTCCCGCCAGTGCGCGTTGAGCATCTCCACCTCTTCCAAAACAAGCTTCTCAAGTTCCGGCGTGAGTTCGAAGTGCACCTCGGCCAAAGAGAGGTCGTCCTTTGAGACACGGACGATAATCCCCTCATCGACGGGGGTTCCAGCTCGTTTCAGGAGAAGCATATACCCGGCCAGTTGTTTGACCATGTGCGGATATTCGCTCCATAGAGCCTTTTTTGTGTACTCCTGGCGCTGTTCTGGTTCGGCATCACGCCACACCCTACCAGCGGCGTAAATATCCTTGTCGGGTGACATCAGGACTTTAGCGGCACGTTCGAGTTTATGAAAGAACCCCGAATGTTGGGTCTTATAATCCTTAAGAATGCGCGTATCGTCAGCCTCAATCAGCAGGTCGTAGCGCCCGCCCAGGTCAAGCTCCTCGTCGTAGAGTTCCTTTTCCTTGACCGCGACCCCGCCCATCTTCTCGACTTCC
>JRYJ01000632.1_pt1 | contig 31315 bp, 29 predicted proteins | sample 235371 | NCBI WGS metagenome assembly JRYJ01 (sample SAMN03074219, study PRJNA261477) | activated sludge metagenome | biome: Wastewater Treatment Plant; feature: Wastewater; material: Activated sludge; isolation source: activated biomass of a wastewater treatment plant treating hydrocarbon... ... | reverse complement strand
GAAGAACGGCACCTTGGCCTCGCCGGCGATGGCCTTGGCCAGCAGCGTCTTGCCGGTGCCCGGCGGGCCGACCAGCAGCACGCCGCGCGGGATGCGGCCGCCGAGCTTCTGGAACTTCTGCGGGTCCTTCAGGAAGTCGACGAGTTCCTTGACCTCCTCCTTGGCCTCGTCGCAGCCGGCGACGTCGGCGAAGGTGATGGTGTTGTTGCTCTCGTCGAGCATGCGCGCCTTGCTCTTGCCGAAGCTGAAGGCGCCGCCCTTGCCGCCGCCCTGCATCTGGCGCATGAAGTAGATCCACACGCCGATCAGCAGCAGCATCGGGCCCCAGCTGACCAGCAGGCTCATCAGGAACGAGGGCTCCTCGCGCGGCCTGACGTCGAACTTGACGCCGTTGTTGATGAGGTCGCCGACCAGGCCGCGGTCGAGGTAGGTGGCCGTGGTGCGCACGCGGCGGTCGTCGCTCGTGACGGCCACGATGTCGGTGCCGCCCTGCCCTTCCTGGATGGTGGCCTGCTTGACGCGGTTGTTGCGCACTTCTTCCAGGAAGTCGGAATAGGCCATGTGGTTGGCGCTGGCCATGCGGCCGCCGTCGAACTGTTTGAAGACAGTGAACAGCACCATGGCGATCACCATCCAGATGGCGATCTTCGAGAACCATTCGTTTTTCAAGGCCTTGCGCTCCAGTGGGTCAGTCCGGCGATGCCAGACAGGTGAAGGCCATTTTAGGCTTTTCAACCCATGGCGGGCGCCCGTGCGCCGGGGTAACCGCAGGGACGAAATCCCCAATTTTTCCCGGCACCGGGGGCGCACAGACGCCTGCCCCGCCGCCGCAGGGCCGAAATTGATGCAAATCAACCCGTTTCGGCGGGCGGCTTGGGTCCGATGCCGACCAGAAAGGTCTCGGCCGAGCGGTCGCGCGAGGCCTTGGGCTTGACCGGCTTGACCACCCGGAAGCTGTCCTTGAACAGCTTGACGAGCTGGCTGTAGCCGCTGCCGTGAAACAGCTTCACCACCAGCGCGCCGCCGGGCTTGAGGTGGCGCAGGGCAAAGTCCAGCGCCAGCTCCACCAGGTGCGCGATGCGCGCGGCGTCGCTCGACTCGACGCCCGACAGGTTGGGCGCCATGTCCGACACCACCAGGTCCAGCGGCTGCCCGCCGACCAGGGCCTCGAGCTGCTCGAGCACCTCGGGCTCGCGAAAGTCGCCCTGCAGGAAGCTCACGCCCTCGATCGGCTCCATGGGCAGAAGGTCCAGCGCCACGATGGTGCCGTCCAGCGCGCCCACCGCCGCGCCCGCGGGCGCCAGGCGCCGGCGCAGGTACTGGCTCCAGGCGCCGGGGCTGCTGCCCAGATCGACCACCCGCATGCCGGGGCGGATCAGGCCCAGCGTCTCGTCGATCTCCTTGAGCTTGTAGGCGGCGCGGGCGCGGTAGCCCTCCTTCTGCGCCAGCTTGACGTAGGGGTCGTTGACGTGGTCGTCCAGCCAGGCCTTGTTGACCTTCTTGCTTTTGCTCTTGACTTTCATGTAGGCGTATTCTGGCCGCACCGGCGGCGTGGCAGTCCGCCCTGGCGCCGCGAACTCGGGGCGCACGGGCGCCGGCCGTGGACATAATACGGCCCATGCCGCACATCCAACTCACCCCCGCCGAACGCAAGGCGCACCGCGCCGAAGCGCACCACCTGGACCCGGTGGTCATGGTCGGCGCCGACGGCCTGACGCCCGCCGTGGTGAAGGAAACCGACGCGGCGCTCAACGCCCATGGCCTGATCAAGCTGCGCGTGCTGGGCGACGACCGCGCCGCGCGCGAGGCGATGTTTCAGCAACTGGCCGATCAGCTCAACGCCGCGCCGATCCAGCACATCGGCAAGCTGCTGGTGCTGTGGCGGCCCAAACCGGCCAAGCCGCGAAGCCTGGACGAAGAACGCCGGCCCGGCCCCAAGGACGTCAAGGTCATCAAACACAGCAAGCGCGGTGGCCAGCGGCCCGAAGTCAAGGTGGTGCGCGTGCTGGGCAACCAGCGCCTGACGCCCGGCGGCAAGGTGAAGCGGGCGCAGCCGAAGCAGAAGTCGGTCAAGAAGGGGCGCGCCGACTGACGGCGCATGCTTCGATTTTCATAGCTGCCTGCGCATGTCCGACAACCGCCAGCGCCATATTCTGTGCATGAAATGGGGGACCAAGTATGGCCCCGAGTACGTCAACCGCCTGTACGGCATGGTGCGTCGCCACCTGGCGGGCGAGTTCCAGTTCATCTGCCTGACCGACGACGCCAGCGGTGTGCGCCCCGAAGTGCGCTGCCTGCCGATCCCGCCGCTGAACCTGCAGCTCAAGCCCGGCCAGCGCGACGGCGCCTGGAAGAAGCTCACCACCTTCGCGGCCGACCTGCACGGCCTGACCGGCACCGCCCTGTTTCTGGACCTGGACGTGGTGGTGGTCGGCCCGCTGGACGACTTCTTCACGCAGCCGGGCGAGTTTCTGATCATCCACGACTACCCGCGCTTCTGGCGCTTCGGCGAGCGCGTGGTCGGCAACTCGTCGGTCTACCGCTTCGCGCTGGGCGCCCACGCCGACGTGCTGGCGTACTTTCGCACCCACATGGACGAGGTGCAAAAACAATACCGCAACGAGCAGGACTTTCTGTCGCACTTCCTGCACCGGCAGGGCAAGCTGAACTACTGGCCGGCGGGGTGGTGCCCCAGCTTCAAGTACCACAGCATCCCGACCTGGCCGACCAACTACTGGAAGGCGCCCATCGTGCCGCCGGGCGCGCGCATCGTGATCTTCCACGGCGAAGTCAACCCGCCGGACGCACTGGCGGGCAAGCGCAACAAGCGCTTTGCCTTCATCAAGCCGGCCCTGTGGGTGGCCGACGCCTGGCAGGGCTGAGGCGCCGCCGGTTGATGGGTGTTTCAGGGCTCCAGCGCCCGTCCAGATTGCGCCAGCAGCTCTTTAAACGATAGCAGTCCGGTCAGCGCGGCGTGCCCGCGCCGACTCCGACCAGCGGCCGCCCGACCAGCCTTGTGAGGATCGCCAACGGGCTGGCCTGGGGGTTGGCCTCGCGCCCCGGCGGCAGGTGCAGGGTCTGCTCCATCATGAACTGCCCGCTCATCACCGCGTGTGTGGCCTGGTCCGAAAAGCACACCCAGGCGCTGCCGGCGGCAAACGGCATGCTGACCTGGCCACCGCTTTGCTGGTAGCGCTCGTCCCGCTTCATCAGGTCGTGCAGTTGCAGCATCAGGTGGTCGTACTCGCTGCGCAGCGACTTGGTGACGTGCAGGGCGTTGAGGGCCCGCGCCTGCCACAGGCGATAGGGCTTGGCGCGCGGCAGGAACTGCCGGGCCACGGTCTCGAAGTCCTCGCCCACGCGCCACACGCGCGGCACGCCCTGCGGGTTGATGTTGGCAAACACGCGCAGGATGCGTTCGCCATAGTTGGGACGTGAGGGAAAGGCATCGACGTGCAGGCGCTGGTCGTCGGCGCGAATGGACTGCGCGCGCGTCTCCACCTGGCGCGGCCGAAAGCTGGTGGGCGCCACACGCAGCAGGCCCCGGTACGCCGGCAGCAGGCCATCGACCAGCTGCAGCGCCTGGCCGCGAAAGCGCCCGATCATGGCCGCCAGCGCCCAGCCCAGCGCCATGACCAGATTGGCGCCCGGCCCGGCCAGCGCCACCAGCGCCATGTCGCGCTTGGGCTGGCGCAGCCGGTGGTAGTTGACCGGCACCGGCTTGGCGTAGCCGAAGAGCATGCCGCCGCTGGTGAACAGCAGGATGACCACGGGGATGACGATGGTCCCCCACAAATCGATGTGGCGCAGGGGATTGAGGCTGATGCGCCCGGCCAGCCAGGCGGTGGGGTCGCCGAAGTGGCGGGCGGCGTAGCCGTGGGCGGCCTCGTGCAGGGTGATGGCGAAGATCACCGGCAGGGCCGAGATGGCGATGGTCTGGATCAGGCTGTCGATGTCCATCGGCGGGCGGCGCTCGGGGTCAGGCCTCGAAACCGAAGGGTTCGAGGGGGCCGCGGCCGGCCCGCACCAGCACCGGCGCTCCGCCGGTGAGGTCGATGACGGTAGTGGGCTCGGTGCCGCAGTGGCCGCCGTCGAGGATGAGGTCCACCATGCCCTCCATGCGGTCCTTGATCTCCCAGCCTTCGGTCATGGGCAGCTCATCGCCCGGCAGGGTGAGGGTCGCGGTAAGGAGCGGCTCGTCGAGTTCGGCCAGGAGCGCCTGGACAACACGGTGGTCGGGCACCCGCAGGCCGATGGTCTTGCGCTTGGGGTGCAACACCCGCCGCGGCAGTTCCTTGGTGCCCTCCAGGATGAAGGTATAGCTGCCCGGCGTCACCGCCTTGAGGAGCCGGTACTGGACGTTGTCCACCCGGGCATACTGGGCGATCTCCGAGAGGTCGCGGACCATCAGGGTAAGGTGGTGGCGCTCGTCCACGCCGCGGATTTCGCGGATGCGGTCCATGGCCGCCTTGTCCCCCAGGTGGCAACCCAGGGCGTAACAGGAATCGGTGGGCACGACGATGATGCCCCCCTGCCGCACCACTTCGGCGGCACGGGCGAGGAGCCGCTCCTGGGGGTTGTCGGGATGGATGGCGAGGTACTGGGTCATCGGCGGCTGGCTCAGGCGAGGAGGCGCCAGACCGGCTTGAGGTCTTCCGGCAGCCCGGGCAGGCGGCCGAGATCCACGTAGCTTTCTTCCGGCCCGTGGAAATCCGAACCCCGCGAGGCATGGAAGCTGTAGAAGCGCGCCAGGCGGGCAAAATGAAGCACATGGTCGGGGGAATGGCTGCCGCAGACCACCTCCACCGCCTCGCCCCCGCAATCCTTGAATTCCGCCAGGAAGGCCCGCAGATCCTTGTGCGAAAGCAGCCGGTAGCGGCCGGGATGGGCGACGACGGCGACGCCGCCGGCAGCGCGGATCCAGCCCACGGCGTCCTCCAGGGTGGCCCAGCGGTGGTCGACGTAGCCGGGCTTGCCCGGCGTCAGGTAGTACTGGAAGACCGTCTGGACATCCTTGGCGATGCGCGCTTCCACCAGGTAGCGGGCAAAGTGGGCGCGGGAAATGAGGTTCGGGTTGCCGGCGTAGCGCATGGCCCCCTCGAAGACCCCCGGAATGCCCGCCGCGGCCAGGGAATCGGACATGCGGCGGGCGCGCTCGACGCGCCCGGCACGCAGGGCTTCGAGGCCGCCGGCCAGGCCGGCATGGCCCGGGTCGAAGCCGAGCCCGACGATGTGGATGGGCACATCCCGCCATTCGATGGAAATCTCGACGCCGGTGACGAAGCCCATGCCTGCTTCGGCAGCGGCCGCCGCCGCTTCGTCCAGGCCGCCCAGATCGTCGTGGTCGGTCAACGCCCACAGATCGACGCCGTTGCCCGCCGCCCGTCGTGCCAGTTCCGCCGGCGGCAGGAGGCCGTCGGAAACAACCGAGTGGCAGTGGAAATCGAAGTTGGACGGGCTCACGGAAGCGGGATTTTGGGCAAACGCATAGTTTAGCATGAAGGCAAGCCGCTCCCCGACCGGCCACTCCCCCGTTGCCCGCCGGCGTGGTTGCCAGCGGCGGGGCATCCCGCTATAGTGCGAGCCGTTCCGTGGGAGAGTGCAGAGCAATCTGCCGCCGAAGGCGCAAACCACCCGAAAACGCTCAGGCCAAAGGACCGCGGGACCAGGGCTCAGCCCTGCAACTCTGGAGAGCGGCGCCCGCTTGGCGAGGCGCCCACCGATGGGGCAAATCTCTCAGGTATCGAGGACAGAGGGGTGAAACGTTAGATCGTTTCACCCCTTTTCCGTTCCTAGAATCGGCGTTGATTAACGCCAGCAAAGGATTGATATGCTGAAGAAAACCGTGCTCAACGAAACCCATCGCGCGATGGGCGCCCGGATGGTGGATTTCGGGGGCTGGGACATGCCCGTCAATTACGGCTCCCAGATCGAGGAGCACCACGCCGTCCGCCGCGATTGCGGCATGTTCGACGTCTGCCACATGTGCCCGGTGGATCTCGCCGGCCCCGATGTCCGCCCCTTCCTCTCCCGCCTCGTCGCCAACGACGTGGCCAAGCTCAAGATTTCCGGCAAGGCGCTCTATTCCTGCATGCTCAATGACGTGGGCGGCGTCGTCGATGACCTGATCATCTACTTCCTCAGCGACACCCGCTTCCGCCTGGTGGTCAATGCCGGAACCGCCGACAAGGACATCGCCTGGATGCGGGCCCGCCTGGCGGACTGGGGCATGAACCTGACCATCACCCCCCGCCGCGACCTGGCCATGATCGCCGTCCAGGGCCCCAACGCCCGGGAGAAGGCATGGCAGGTGCTGCCCCAGGCCCAGGCGGCGAGCGAGGGCCTGAAGCCCTTCTTCGCCGCCGAGGTTGGCGATTATTTCATCGCCCGCACCGGCTACACCGGCGAGGACGGCTTCGAGATCATGCTGCCTGCCAACGAGGCCGCCACCGTCTGGAATGCCCTCGCCGCCGCCGGCGTCGCCCCCTGCGGCCTGGGCGCCCGCGACACCCTGCGCCTGGAGGCCGGCATGAACCTCTACGGGCAGGACATGGACGAGGAAACCTCGCCGCTGGACGCCGGCCTGGCCTGGACCGTGGCACTGGACGGCGAGCGCGACTTCGTCGGCAAGGCGGCCCTGACCATCAACGGCAGCCGCGCCCAGTTCCTCGGCCTCGTCCTGCTCGACAAGGGCGTCCTGCGGGGCCATCAGAAGGTCTTCACCGACTACGGCGTGGGCGAGATCACCAGCGGCAGCTTCTCCCCCACCCTGCAGCAGTCCATCGCCCTGGCCCGCCTCCCCTTGGGCGTGCCCGTGGGCGCAACCGTCGAGGTCGAAATCCGCGACAAGCGCCTGAAAGCCAAGGTCGTCAAGCCGCCCTTCGCCCGCAACGGCCAGGCCCTGATCTGAATATCCGCAGCTATCCCCCATCTTCCCAGGAGAAAACCATGTCCAACGTCCCCGCCAACCTCAAGTACACCGATTCCCACGAATGGCTGCGCCTCGAAGCCGATGGCACCGTCACCGTCGGCATCACCGACCACGCCCAGGAAGCCCTGGGCGACCTGGTCTTCGTCGAACTGCCGGAAGTCGGCGCCCATTTCGACGCCGGCAAGGAACTGGCCGTGGTCGAATCGGTGAAGGCCGCCGCCGACGTGTACGCCCCCCTCTCCGGTACCGTCACCGCCGTGAACACTGACACCGCCGACGCGCCCGAGAGCGTCAACCAGGATGCCTATGCCGCCTGGCTGTTCCAGATGAAGCCGGACAACGCCGCCGACCTCGACAAGCTCCTCGACGCCGCCGCCTACCAGGCCGTGGCCGACGCCGAGTAAGGAAGCGCCGCCCATGCCCTACCACCAGCCCCTTTCCGCCCTGGAGCAGAAGGACGAGTTCCTCGGCCGCCACATCGGCCCCTGCGCCGCCGAGACGGCCGCCATGCTCGCCGCCCTGGGCGTCTCCAGCCTGGACGAACTGATCGACCAGACGGTGCCGCAAGTCATCCGCCTGCCCGCCGAGCTCAAGCTGCCGCCCCCCCAGCGCGAGCACGAGGCCCTGGCGGAGCTGAAGGCCATCGCCGGGCGCAACCGGGTGAACAAATCCCTGATCGGCATGGGCTACTACGACACCCTGACGCCCAAGGTCATCCTGCGCAACGTCATGGAGAACCCGGGCTGGTACACCGCCTACACCCCCTACCAGGCGGAAATCGCCCAGGGCCGCCTGGAGGCCTTGCTCACCTTCCAGCAGATGGTCGCCGACCTCACCGGCCTGGAGCTGGCCAACGCTTCGCTCCTCGACGAGGCCACCGCCGCCGCCGAGGCCATGACCATGGCGCGGCGCGTCTCCAAGAGCAAGTCCAACCGCTTCTTCGTCGATGCCGACTGCTTCCCCCAGACCATCGACGTGGTCAAGACCCGCGCCGCCTACTTCGGCTTCGAGCTGGTCATCAAGCCGGCCGCCCAGGCCACCGGCGAGGAATGCTTCGGCGCCCTGCTGCAATACCCCAACGACCGCGGCGAGGTCGCCGACTTGACCGAGGTCATCGCCGCCCTCAAGGGCCAGGGCGCCACCGTGGCCGTGGCCAGCGACCTGATGGCCCTGGTGCTGCTGAAATCCCCCGGCGCCATGGGCGCCGACATCGCCCTCGGCTCCAGCCAGCGCTTCGGCATCCCCATGGGCTTCGGCGGCCCCCACGCCGCCTTCTTCGCCACCCGCACTGCCAACGTGCGCGCCATGCCCGGCCGCATCATCGGCGTCTCCAAGGACGCCCGCGGCAAGACGGCCCTGCGCATGACCCTGCAGACCCGCGAGCAGCACATCCGCCGCGAGAAGGCCAATTCCAACATCTGCACCTCCCAGGTCCTGCTCGCCAACATGGCCGGCATGTACGCCGTCTATCACGGCCCCCAGGGCCTGCGCACCATCGCCGGCCGCATCCACCGCCTGGCCGCCATCTTCGCCGAGGGCATGCGCCGCGCCGGCCTGCCGGTGCTGACCCGGCAGTTCTTCGACACCGTGCACCTGGACCTGGGCGCCCGGGCCGAGACCATCTGCCGCAACGCCGAAGCCGCCGGCTACAACCTGCGCCGGGTCGCCGCCGGCATCCTGGGCGTTTCTTTCGACGAAACCACCACCCGCGAGGATGTGGCCGCCCTCTTCAAGATCGTCGCCCAGGTGACCCTGGACGTGGAAGCCCTCGACGCCCAGGTGGCCGCCGCCGACCCGGCCCTGCCCGCCAGCCTGATGCGCGACGACGCCATCCTGCAGCACCCGGTGTTCAACACCCACCACACCGAGCACGAGATGCTGCGCTACCTGAAGTCCCTGCAGAACCGTGACCTGGCGCTGGACCATTCGATGATCTCCCTGGGCTCGTGCACCATGAAGCTCAACGCCACCAGCGAGATGATCCCGGTCACCTGGCCGGAATTCGGCGGTCTGCACCCCTTCGCGCCCCTGGACCAGGCCCAGGGTTACCTGCAGATGATCCGCGGCCTGGAAGACTGGCTGCGGACCATCACCGGCTTCGACGCCATCTGCATGCAGCCCAACTCCGGCGCCCAGGGCGAATACGCCGGACTGGTGGCCATCGCCCGCTATCACGCCAGCCGCGGCGAGGGACACCGCAACATCTGCCTGATCCCCAAGTCCGCCCACGGCACCAATCCGGCCACCGCCCAGATGTGCAACATGCAGGTGGTGGTGGTCGATTGCGACGACAACGGCAACGTGGACATCATCGACCTGCAGAACAAGGCCGAAGAGCACGCCGCCCACCTGGCCTGCCTGATGATCACCTACCCCTCGACCCACGGCGTCTTCGAGGAAGCCATCCGCGACATCTGCGCCATCGTCCACCACCACGGCGGCCAGGTGTACATGGACGGCGCCAACCTCAACGCCCAGGTGGGCCTCACCGCCCCCGGCTACATCGGCGCCGACGTCAGCCACATGAACCTGCACAAGACCTTCGCCATCCCCCACGGCGGCGGCGGGCCGGGCATGGGTCCGATCGGGCTGAAGGCCCATCTCGCTCCCTTCATGGCCAACCACGCCGTGCAGGCGGTGGAAGGCCCCCACGGCGGCCAGGGCGCGGTGAGCGCGGCGCCCTTCGGCTCCGCCTCCATCCTCACCATCTCCTGGATGTACATCGCCATGCTGGGCGGCGCCGGGCTGAAGAAGGCGACCCAGGTGGCCATCCTCAACGCCAACTACGTGGCCGAGAAGCTGAAGGCCCACTACCCGGTGCTCTACGTCGGCAAGAACGGCCGCGTCGCCCACGAGTGCATCCTCGACATCCGCCCGATCAAGGCCGCCACCGGCATCGCCGAGATCGACATCGCCAAGCGCCTGATGGACTACGGCTTCCACGCCCCGACGGTGAGCTTCCCGGTGGCCGGCACCATCATGGTGGAGCCAACGGAATCGGAATCGAAGGCCGAACTGGACCGCTTCGTCGCCGCCCTCATCGCCATCCGCGAGGAAATCAAGAAGATCGAGGCCGGCATCTGGCCCGCCGACGACAACCCGCTGAAGAACGCCCCCCACACCCAGGCGGACGTGGTCGATGCCGAGTGGCGGCACCCCTACAGCCGCGAGGAAGCCGTCTTCCCGCTCCATTGGGTGAAGGCCAACAAGTTCTGGCCGAGCGTGAACCGCATCGACGACGTCTACGGCGACCGCAACCTCAACTGCGCCTGCCCGCCGGTGGCGGATTACGCGAGCTGACCAAGCCTTGCCCGCAAACAGAAACGGCCCCTTCCCGGGGCCGTTTCTTTTGGCCGATCGCCAGCCTTACTGCGTCCAGTCCCGCGCCGTGCCGACGCAATGCTTGCGCGCGAATTCGAGGAACTCGATCAGGCTCCGGGACAGATCCTCCAGGGCCGCCACCAGGCTCCGCGTCACCTCCGGCGGGTCGCTCGCCGCCAGGCTTTCGATCACCTCGCCGGCGATTTCGTGGAAAGCCCCGTGGATGGCCACGGCCCGGCCGTGGAACTCTTCCCCCAGCAAGGCCCTGGAATGGGCATCGGAAAACCAGTGGCCCAGGGCACAGGCCGAATCGTCCTTGGCCTGAGCCGGATCGAACACTTTCGTTCCCGTCCCCGCCAGGGCGGCATTGAAATCCGCCACCCATTCGCGATGGCGCTCGATCGCCTGGTCGATGACGCCCAGACTCTTGCTGTGTTCACTCACCGGCATTCCCCCTCTCCGCCTTTTCAGCTGTCTTCGTCGTCCCCGCCGGCGAAAAGTTCCCCCACCCCGCCCCATACGCCGAGGGCAGTTGCATGTCATACTGATCGCTCCCTCGGGTGCCAGGCCGAGGAACCAAATCCGCCTCGACGGATTCTACCTGTCAGTCACCGCCGGCTTCCATCCCCTGCCGGCCCTGCCCGGCGCCCCCGCTTGCCGCCGGCTTTCTGCCCTTCCTCCCGCGCCCGCCCTGGCGGCACCGCGGCCACTTTTTCGCAGGAGACAGAATGACCCTCGACCTCTCTTTCATCCCTGGCTGGCCGGTACGCCTGGACAACAGCTTCTGGGCGGCCCTGCTGCTGGTGGTCGCCCCCCTCGCCGGCGAAGCGGTGTTCCGCTACCTGCGCTGGCCACGCATCGTCGGCTACACCCTGGTGGGCCTTTTCGCCTCGGCGGCGAGCTTCGACACCAGTGGCTTCCAGATGTCGGTGGTTTTCCGCCGCGCCCTGGAGGTGGCGCTGGCGGTGCTGCTCTTCGAGCTGGGCAGCCGCGTCAATCCCCGCTGGCTCCTTGCCAATCCCTGGCTGGTGGCCACCAGCCTGGCGGAAGCCGGCCTGACCTTCGTCGCCGTGCTCGCCATGGGCACCTACCTGGGCCTGGGGGTGGGCAGCTCCGTGGCGGTGGCGGCGGTCTGCGTGGTCAGCTCGCCGGCGGTAATCATGCGCGTCACCGCCGAAATGAACGCCCGCGGCCAGGTGACGGAACGGCTGCTGCTGCTCTCGGCCCTGAACACCATCTATGCCGTGGTGGCCATCCACGTGCTGCTGGGCATCCTGCAGGAGGTGCAGACGGCTGATCCCTGGAACGCCGCCCTGCAGCCCCTGGGCGTCTTCGCCGCCTCCTTCGTTCTCGCCCTGGTGCTGGCCTTCGCCGTCGGTATCGCCCAGCGCAAGCTGGACCTGGGCGACGAGAATGGCGCCCTGCTCCTCCTCGGCCTGCTCTTCCTGACCCTGGCGCTGGTCCAGATCGCCGGCGCCTCGCCGCTGCTGGTGCCGCTCCTGGCCGGCATCGTGCTGCGCAGCCGCGATCCGAGGCCCCGGCTCTGGCCCCGCCACTTCGGCACCGCCGGCGGTGCCCTGGTGGTGCTGCTCTTCGTGGTCAACGGCATGGCCGTCGACTGGCGCCTCATCGCCGCGGGGGGCGGCGCAGCCCTCGTCCTGCTGGCCCTGCGGGCCGGCGCCAAGATCGGCGCGGCAGTGCTCTTCGGCCGCCTGTCCGGCCTATCCCTGCGCCAGTCCACGGCCCTCGGCGTGGCCCTCCTGCCCATGTCGGGCATCGCCTTCCTGCTCACCGCCAGCCTGCACGCGGCCTTTCCCGAATTCGGCACCCGCGTCGCCTCGGCCCTGGCCGGCGCCATCACGGTCATGGAGATCGTCGGTCCCCTGGCCACCCAATGGGCCCTGAAGGCCTGCCGCGAGGCCAGCTTTCTCGCCAGCGGAGGCCGCCATGCTTGAGTCCTTCGCCGCCTCCCGCTGCCTGACCCTGGGCATCGAACTGGAACTGCAACTGGTCAGCACCTACGACTACGACCTCGTGCCCGCCGCCGCCGACCTGTTGCGCGTCCTCGAGCAGCGCGGCTTCCAGGGCGACGTCAAGCTGGAAATCACCAACAGCATGATCGAGATCGCCACCGGCGTCTGCAACCGCTACGACGACGCCCTCGCCCAGCTCACCGCCCTGCGCGACGGCCTGCTGGACGGTGCCCGCCGGCTCGACATCGGCATTTGCGGCGGCGGCGCCCATCCCTTCCAGCACTGGGGGGAACAGCGCATTTCCGACGGCGCCCGCTTCCAGCACCTGAGCGACCTTTACGGCTACCTGGCCAAGCAATTCACCGTCTTCGGGCAGCACGTGCATATCGGCTGCCCGGGGCCGGACGAGGCGCTCCTGCTGCTGCACGGGCTATCGCGGTACATCCCGCACCTCATCGCCCTGTCGGCCTCGTCGCCCTTCGTCCAGGGCAACGATACCGGCTTCGACTCGGCCCGGCTCAATTCCATCTTCGCCTTCCCCCTGGCCGGCCGCGCGCCCTTCACCCTGACCTGGGCGGAGTTCCAGGATTATTTCGCCAAGATGATGCGCACCGGGGTAGTGAAGAGCATGAAGGATTTCTACTGGGACATCCGCCCCAAGCCCGAATACGGGACCATCGAGGTGCGGGTGATGGACACCCCGCTGACCGTCGCCCGGGCGGCGCAACTGGCGGCGCTGATCCAGACCATCGCCCGCTGGCTGATGATCGAGAAACCCTTTCGCCCCGCCGAGGACGATTACCTGGTCTACACCTTCAATCGATTCCAGGCCTGCCGCTTCGGCCTGGAGGGCATCTGGGTGGACCCGGCCAGCGGCGAGCAGCTTTCCCTGGGCGACGAGACGGCCCGCCTCATCGCCCGCATCGGCCACCATGCGGTGGAGCTGGGCAACGACGCCGCCATCGCCGAACTGGCCAACGACGCCCGCGCCCGCCGCAACGACGCCACCTGGCTGCGGGAGCGGCACGATGCCGATCCCCTGCTGCCGGAACTGGTGCGGCAGCAATGCCAGCGCTGGGCGGCGGCATGAATGCCGGCGACCCACGCCCCCTGCGCATCGGCCTCTCGGCCCGCCTCATGCACCGGCCGCCGGCGGAGCTCAACTTCCCCGGCAAGACCCTGCAATACCTGGAGCAGTCCATTGCCCACTGGGTCATGGCCCACGGGGCTCTGGCCTTCATGGTGCCCACCATCGAAACCGGCGGCGGCGTCCAGCGCCGCTCCATCTCGGTGAAGAGCTACGTCCAGGAACTGGATGCCCTCATTTTGCAAGGTGGCGCCGACATGGCGCCGGAATCCTACGGCATGGCCCCCCTGCGGGACGAATGGCGCGGCGACCGCATCCGCGACCGCTACGAGATCGAGCTGTTCTGGGAATTCGTCATCCAGGGCAAGCCGGTGCTGGGCATCTGCCGTGGTTGCCAGCTCATCAACGTGGCCCTCGGTGGCACCCTCGTCCAGGACATCGCCACCCTGCGGCCGGAAGCCGCCCGCCACGTGGAACCCGAACTCTACGACGCCCACTGGCACGAAGTGGTCATCCTCCCCGCCACCCGCCTCGCCGACATCTACCCCGGCCGCGCCCACGGCCGTGTCATCAGCATCCACCACCAGGCCATCGACCGCCTGGGCAACGACCTGCTGGTGGAAGCGCAGTCGGCGGACGGCATCATCGAAGCCATCCGCTGGAAAGGCGCCGGCTACGTGGCCGGCTTCCAGTGGCACCCGGAATTCCACCGCCAGGGCGACCTCCTCGACAGCACCGCCATCATGCTCGACTTCCTGGCCGCCGCCCGGCAAGCGCGGCAGGATCTGCAGAAAGCCGGATAATCGCCGGATGGACACCCCCGACCTCGCCGCCCTCGCCAAGTGGCCCAATGTCCCCGCCTGCTACGGCTGGCTCTCCCTCGACCGCCGCGGCCGCTGGCGCCTGCAGGGCCAGCCGGTCATCCACGCCGGCCTGATCGCCTTCATCAACCGCCAGTACGGCTGCGACGCGGCCGGCAACTGGTTCCTGCAGAACGGCCCCCAGCGAGTCTTCGCCGCCCTCGCCTACACCCCCTGGATCTGGCGCCTGGGAGCCGACGGCAGTCTCCTCGCCCATACCGGCGAGGCCGCCGGAACACCCCGCGCCGCTTTCGTGGATGAGGAGGGCAGCATCCTGCTCGAAACACCTCGGGGTGTCGGCCTCCTGGACGACCGCGACCTGCCGGCTTTCCTGGCCGCCTGCCGCCTCGCCGACGGAACCCTGGCCACCGAGGAACATCTCATGGCAGCGATGGCGGGCGAACCTGGCGTTCTCTGGCATGCCCTGCCCCTCGCCTTCATCCGCGCCGCCGACGTACCGGCGCGCTTTGCCTTCCAGCCGGACCCGCAGCCATGATCGACCTCTACTACTGGACCACCCCCAACGGCCACAAGATCACCATCTTCCTCGAGGAAGCGGGCCTCCCCTACCGCATCGTCCCGGTCGATATCGGCAAGGGCGAGCAGTTCGCCCCGGATTTCCTGGCCATCTCCCCCAACAACCGCATCCCTGCCATCGTGGACACCGCCCCGGCCGGTGGCGGCCCGGCGGTCAGTGTCTTCGAGTCCGGCGCCATCCTGCAATACCTGGCGGAAAAGACCGGCCGTTTCCTGCCCACCGACCTGCGCGGGCGCACCGAGGCCATGCAGTGGCTCTTCTGGCAGATGGGCGGGCTTGGCCCAATGGCTGGACAGAATCACCATTTCTGCCAGTACGCGCCGGAGCCGATTCCCTACGCCATCGACCGCTACGTCCGGGAGACGGCGCGGCTCTATGGCGTCCTCGACCGGCGCCTGGCCGACCGCGAATTCGTGGCCGGCGACTATTCCATCGCCGACATGGCCATCTACCCCTGGGTCGTGCCCTGGAAGCGGCAGCGGCAGGACCTGGCGGCCTTCGCCCACCTGCAGCGCTGGTTCACCGCCCTGCGGGGCCGCCCCGCGGTACAGCGGGCCTACGCCCGGGCCGAGGAGATCAATCCCGATCCCCAGCCCTTCGACGCCGCCGCCCGACGCATCCTCTTCGGCGGCAGCCCGCCGTGAGCCCCGGCGGCATCGGCGCCGCCCTGGTGGCGATCGCTCTCGGCATCGTCCTCTGGCAGGGCCGGGCCCGCCGCTGCTCCCGTCACCACCGCTGGGCCGGCCGCCTGGCCTGGATGCTGGCGGCCCTTGCCTTCGCTGCCGGCGTCTGGCTGCTCAGCGCCGGTTAAGCCGCGCCCGCCAGGCGGCAACCTCGGGCAGGGTGTCCGCCGGATTTTCTTCCAGGGCCGCTGCCGCCTGGGCCAGGAGCTGGCGCTGGCGGCCCGTCAATTGGCGCGGCACCACTGGCTGCAAATGCACGACGAGGTCGCCGGTCTGGCCCTCGCGCCCCCCCGGGTAACCCTTGCCGGCCAGGCGCAAGGTCCGTGGCCCGGCATCGCCGGCGGCCAGTTCGAGCGTTTCTTCGCCACCGAGAACGGGCACGATCAGGGTACCGCCGGCGAGCAGGCGCAGGACGCTGACCGGAACGGTCACTACCAGATTGCGCCCGGCCAGTTCGAACAGGTCCTGGGGCGCGAGGTGGATGGCCAGGAACAGGTCGCCGGGGGCGAGGTCGCCGCAGCTGGGCTCCCCCTGGCCGGCAAGGCGCAGTTCATCCCCTTCCACGAGTCCCGGCGGCACCGCCACCTCCAGGGCGACATCCGCCTCGTCGCGGCCGCTGCCGCCGCAGTCCGGGCAAATGCGCTCGCTGAAGATGCCCTTGCCGGCGCAGTGGGGACAGGTTTCCAGGCCGTGCCGGGGATGGCGGACGCGGCCGCTGCCGTGACAGGCGTCGCAGAAGCGGGAGCGGCTGATGCCGGCCTCGCCCGTGCCCGCGCAGGTGGCGCAAGGCTTGCCGCGAACGAAAGTGACGGTGCGGCGACAGCCGGCGGCCCCTTCTTCCAGGGTGATTTCCAGGTCGAGGCGGATGTCCGCCGCCCGGGGCGGCTCGGGGGCCGGCTCTACCGCATCCGGCGCCTCGTCCTCACCGCGATTGAGCAGCCAGTCGTAGGCAGCGCGGATCTGCTTGAAGCGTTCCGTCGCCTCGGGGTGGCTGTTGCGGTCCGGATGCCAGGCCATGGCCAGGCGGCGATAGGCGCGCTTGATCTCGGCCGGGCTGGCATCTTCCGCAACGCCGAGAATCGAGAACGCTTCCATGGGCCACCGCAGGGAAAGGGACGGAAAGCAAAAACCCGCGGCGGGCGCGGGTTTGAGCATTTTACTGGCGGAGACGGAGGGATTCGAACCCTCGATGCAGGTTTTGCCCGCATGCTCCCTTAGCAGGGGAGTGCCTTCGACCTCTCGGCCACGTCTCCGTATCCAGGTTCTTACGAGGCGCGGATGATATAGGCTCCGCGCCCCCGGGTCAAACTACAGGATCGTTACTGGTCCAGGCCGAAGGTGCGGTGCAGGACGCGGACGGCCAGTTCCAGGTACTTTTCGTCCAGGACGACGGAAATCTTGATTTCCGAGGTGGAGATCATCTGGATGTTGATGCCGTCATCGGCCAGGGCCTTGAACATCTTGGAGGCGACACCGGGGTGGGAGCGCATGCCGACGCCGACGGCGGAGACCTTGCAGATCTTGTTGTCGCCGGTGACCTCGCGGGCGCCCAGCTTGGTCTTGACGCCCTCGAGGATGGCCATGGCCTTCTGGTATTCGCCGCGGTTCACGGTGAAGGAAAGGTCGGTGGAGCCGTCGTGGCCGACGTTCTGGATGATCATGTCCACATCGATGTTGGCGTCGGCGATGGCGCCCAGGACCTGGTAGGCGATGCCCGGCTTGTCGGGGACGCCCAGGATGGTCAGCTTGGCTTCGTCGCGGTTGAAGGCGATGCCGGAAATGATCGGTTGTTCCATTTGCTTGTCTTCCTCAACAGTGATCAGCGTGCCTTCCCCTTCGTCCTGGAAGCTGGACAGCACGCGCAGTTTGACCTTGTACTTGCCGGCGAACTCGACGGAGCGGATCTGCAGCACCTTCGAGCCGAGGCTGGCCATTTCCAGCATTTCCTCGAAGGTGATGGTGTCGAGCTTCCTGGCTTCCGGCACGACGCGGGGATCGGTGGTGTAGACGCCGTCCACGTCGGTGTAGATCTGGCATTCGTCGGCCTTCAGCGCGGCCGCCAGGGCGACGCCGGAGGTGTCGGAACCGCCGCGGCCCAGGGTCGTGATGTTGCCGTCGGCATCGACGCCCTGGAAGCCGGCGACGACGACGACCATGCCGGCGTCGAGGTCCCGGCGCATGTTGCTTTCATCGATGGAGAGGATGCGGGCCTTGGTGAAGGTGCTGTCGGTGAGGACCTTGACCTGGCCGCCGGTGTAGCTCCTGGCGGGAACGCCGATGTCCTTGAGGGCCATGGCCAGGAGGCCGATGGTGACCTGCTCGCCGGTGGAACAGACTTGGTCCAGCTCGCGGGGATCGGGGTTGGCCTGCACTTCCTTGGCCAGGGCGATGAGCTTGTTGGTTTCGCCGCTCATGGCGGAAACCACCACCACCACCTGGTGCCCCTGGGCATGGAACCTGGCAACGCGCTTGGCGACGTTCTTGATGCGCTCGGGATTGCCCACCGAGGTGCCGCCGTACTTCTGAACAATCAACGCCATATGTATCCGGTTAAACGTTGGAAAAATAAAAAAAGAGGGTGGATTTTACCCCACCCCCGGGCATTTCTGTAGGCAACTTCAGAGCTCGGCCAGGGCCCGCAAATGGGCGCCCACGCTACGGGCCAGGGAGGACATCACGTAGCCGCCCTCGAGCAGGGAGACAATGCGCTTGTCCGAAAACTCGGCCGCCAGCTTCATCAACTGGTCGGTGCACCAGGCGTAGTCCCGCTCCAGGAGTTTGAGGCCGCCCATGTCGTCTTCGTAGTGGCCGTCGAAACCGGCGGAGATGATGATGAGCTGGGGCTTGAATTCCCGCAGGCGGGGCATCCACACCTGGCTCACGGCATCGCGGAATTCCTCGCCGCCGGCCCCGGCCGGCAGGGGCACGTTGCACATGTTGGCCGCCGGCTTGTCGGTGCCGCTGTAGGGATAGAACGGGTGTTGGAAGATGCTGCACATGAGGATGCGGTCATCCCCCGAACAGCAATCCTCGGTGCCGTTGCCGTGGTGCACGTCGAAATCGATGATGGCCACCCGCTCCAGGCCGTGGGCGGCAATGGCATGTTTGGCGGCGATGCTGGCGTTGGCGAAGAAGCAGAAACCCATGGCGTTGCTGCGCTCGGCGTGGTGGCCGGGGGGGCGCACGGCACAGAAGGCGTTCTCCACCTCGCCCTTCATCACTAGGTCCACGGCCATGACGCCGGCCCCTGCCGCCCGCAGTGCCGCCTGCCAGGTGTGGGGGTTCATGGCGGTGTCGGGGTCCAGGTGCACGATGCCCATTTCCGGCGAGGCCCGCTTCAGCCGTTCCAGGTGAGCCGCCGGATGTACCCGCAGGAGCTGTTCGAAGGTGGCGAGCGGCGCGTCGTAATAGACGAAATAGGCGTCGATGCCCTGGGCGATCAGGTGGTCGTTGATGGCGGTGAGACGCTGGGGGCATTCCGGGTGGTGCGAACCCATGTCGTGCAGCAGGCAGTCGCGATGGGTGATGAAGGCCGTGGTAGTCACTGTATTTTTTCTCTCTGCGAACCGGCACCGTAGACGGCACATGCGGTCTTGCCATTATCGTGCCAATCGATTCGCAGCTTCAAGCTTTAGAATTGATGCAGATTCAACTTCCGGAAAGGTTCCGATGCACGGTTCATCCGCCTCCGGCCGCGCTGCCATCGATGCCGCCCTCGCTGCCGCCAATGCCGTCGTCCTGGGCAAGGAACGGGAGGTCCGCCTGGCCGTCGCCTGCCTGCTGGCCCGCGGCCACCTGCTGCTCGAAGACCTGCCCGGCGTCGGCAAGACCACCCTCGCCCACGCGCTCGCCCGGCTGCTGGGCCTGCAGTTCTCCCGCATCCAGTTCACCAGCGACCTGCTGCCGGCCGACATCACCGGCGTGTCCCTCTACGAGCGGGACCGCAACGCCTTCCGCTTCCTCCCCGGCCCGGTCTTCGCCCAGCTGGTCCTGGCCGACGAGATCAACCGCGCCACCCCCAAGACCCAGAGCGCCCTGCTGGAGGCCATGGAAGAACGCCAGGTCACCGCCGAAGGCGAAACCCGCCCCCTGCCGGACCCCTTCTTCGTCATCGCCACCCAGAACCCGGCCCACCAGATCGGCACCTTTCCCCTGCCCGAATCCCAGCTCGATCGCTTCCTCATGCGCCTCGAACTGGGCTACCCGGACCGGGCCGCCGAACGGGCCCTGCTCGCCGCCGGCGGCCAGCGCCAGCGGGCCGACGCCCTGGTGCCGGCGCTGCCCGCCGCCGCGCTGCCGGCCCTGCAGGACGAAGTGGCGGCCGTGCACGCCGCCCCGCCCCTGATCGACTACGTCCAGGCCCTGGTCGAGGCCACCCGCCGCGACCCGGCCTTCCAGCACGGTCTCAGCCCCCGGGCCGGCCTCGCCCTCCTGGCGGCGGCCCGGGCCTGGGCCTGGCTGGCAGGCCGGACCATGGTGCTGCCCGACGACGTGCAGGAGGTCCTGCCCGCCGTCGCCCGCCACCGCCTGCGCTCCGCCCAGGGCGGCGGCCACGCCCGGACCGAGGACATCGCCGGCCTCGTCCGCACCGTCCCCATCCCCTGATTCCATCCCCATGGCCCCCGCCGCGGCGTTCAAGGACTGGCTCTTCCGCTGGCAGCGGAGCGACGGCACCGCCCCCATCGTCCTCGGCCAGCGGCGCATCTTCATCCTGCCCACCCGCGCCGGCCTGGTCTATGCCGCCGCCCTGGCGGTGATGCTGGTGGGCGCCATCAACTACAACCTGGCCCTGGGGCACGCCCTGGTCTTCCTCCTCGCCGGGCTGGGGGTGGTGGGCATGATCCACGCCTTCCGCAACCTGGCCGGCCTGGGCATCCAGGGCGGCCGCTGCGAGCCGGTTTTCGCCGGGGAGACCGCCCACTTCCCCCTCCACCTGGAAAACGACCGTCCCCAGCCCCGGCTGGCCCTGGAACTGCAGGCCGGCGAAGGCGCCCCGGTGCGCTGCGATGTCCCCGCTGGCGGGCGGGCCGACGTCGCCCTGCCCGTACCCGCATCCCGCCGCGGCTGGCTGCCCCTGCCCCGGGTGCGCCTGGAAACCCGCTACCCCCTCGGCCTCTTCGTCGCCTGGAGCTATCCCCGGCCGGCCCTGGCCTGCCTGGTCTATCCACAGCCCGTGGACACGCCGCTGCCCCCGCCCCGGCCCGCCGCCCACCGCGGGGAGCACGGCGGCGACGCCGGCCGGGAGGACTTCGCCGGCCTGCGCCAGCGCCAGGCCGCCGACTCCCCCCGCCACGTGGCCTGGAAGGCGGTGGCTCGCGCCCCCGCCGACAGCCCGCTGCTGGTCAAGGAGTTCTCGGGTGGGGCCCGGGCGGAACTGTGGCTGGACTGGCAACGCCTGCCCGACGGCGCCGACGCCGAGACCCGCCTTTCCGTACTGGCCGGCTGGATTCTGGCCGCGGAAGCCGCCCGCCTGCCCTACGGCCTCGCCCTGCCCGGGCTCACCCTCGATCCCGACTGCGGCGACGCCCATCGCCGCCGCTGCCTGGAAGCCCTGGCCCTCTTTCCGGCCCCATGAGCACCCCCGCCCCTGCTGCCCTCGACCGCGGCGCCGTGCCCTGGCTCTTCGCCGTCGCCCTGGCCACCACCCTGCCCCATGCCGAGCACCAGCCGCCCTGGCTGAGCCTGGCGGCCGCCGGCCTTGCCGGCCTGAGCGCCTGGCTGTGGTGGTCCGGCCGGCGCCTGCCCGGCCGCTGGTGGCTGGCGCTCCTGGTGGCGGGCGCCACGGCGGGCGTGCTGGCGGAGTTCCGCACCCTCTTCGGGCGCGACGCCGGGGTTGCCATGCTGGTCCTCTTCATGGCCATGAAACTCCTGGAACTGCGCAGCCGGCGGGATGCCCAGGTGGTGGTCATCCTCGGCTACTTCCTCCTGCTCACCCATTATTTCTACTCCCAGAGCATCCCCACCGGCCTGTGGCTGCTGGCCGCCGCCGTGGTGGTCACCGGCGCCCTCGTCCGCCTGCACGGCGGCCCTGCCGCGGCACCGGTGCCGACCCTGCGCTACGCCGGGCTGATGATCCTGCAGGCGACGCCCTTCCTCCTCGTCCTCTACCTCCTCTTCCCGCGCATCGCCGGCCCCCTCTGGGGCCTGCCCCAGGACGCCCACAGCGGCCGCTCCGGCCTGCCCGAGCGCATGGCCCCGGGCAGCATCGCCGACCTCGCCCTGAGCGCCGACATCGCCTTCCGGGTCCGTTTCGACGGCTCGGCGCCCCCGCCCCAGGCGCTCTACTGGCGCGGCCCGGTGATGGAATGGTTCGACGGCCGCACCTGGACCCACCGGCCCGCCGGCACCGCCCCGCCCGCCGTCGTGCCCCAGGGCGCTTCACTGCGCTACGAAATCACCCTGGAGCCCCACAACCAGCGCTGGCTGCTGGCCCTCGACGCCCCCACCCGGTTGCCGGAGGGCGCCCGCCTCACCCCCAACCTTTCCGCCATCGCCGGCGAACCGGTGGCCCTGCGCCAGCGCTACGCCTTCGCCTCGGCCCCGGCCTTCCGCTACAACCTGGAAGAGGCACCCGCCGCCCTGGAACGCAACCTGGCCCTGCCCGCCGGGGCCAACCCCCGCACCAGGGCCCTGGCCGCCCAGTGGCGCGCCGCCGATCCCCGGCCCGAGGCCCTGGTGCGCCGCGCCCTCGCCCTTTTCGGCCAGGAGGCCTTTGCCTACACCTTGCAGCCGCCGCTCCTCGGCGAGCACGCCGTGGATGACTTCCTCTTCGGGAGCCGCCGGGGCTTCTGCGAGCACTTCGCCTCGGCCTTCGTCGTCCTCATGCGGGCCGCCGGCGTGCCGGCCCGGGTGGTGGGCGGCTACCAGGGCGGCGAAGCCAACCCGGTGGACGGCTACCTGGCGGTGCGCCAGTCCGACGCCCATGCCTGGGCCGAGGTCTGGCTGGCCGGGGAAGGCTGGCGGCGGGTGGACCCCACCTCGGCCGTTTCCCCGGCCCGGGTGGAATCCGGCATCGCCCGGGCCATGCCGGCGGGCGAACCGCTGCCGGCGCTGATCCAGTTCGACGCCGGCTGGCTGCGGGCCGCCCGCTACCGCTGGGAAGCCCTCAACAACGCCTGGAACCAGTACGTGCTCGGGTACAATCCCCAGCGCCAGCGGGATTTCCTCGCCGGCCTTGGCTGGCCAGACGCCGACTGGAAGCGCCTCGTCTCCCTGCTCGCGGCGGGCTGCGGCCTCGCCCTCCTGGGGGTGGCGGCCTGGGCGCTGGCCCGGCGCCCCCGCCTCGACCCGGCTCAGCGCCTGTGGCTGGCGGCCATGAAGCGCCTGGGGCGACGGGGCATCCGCCCCCGGCCCGGGGAAACGCCCTACGCCCTGGCCGCCCGGGTGGCCCGGGAAAAGCCCGCCCTGGCTGCCCCGCTGGCGGCGGTGGTGGAATGTTACTGCGCCGCGCGCTACGGCAGCCGGCCCGAATTGTTGGATGACCTGCGCCGGGCCGTCGCCGGCCTGCGCCCCTGGAGAATGCCTTGAAACATCTGCTCTGCGCCGGCTGGCTGGGCCTTTCCGCCACCCTGGCGGCGGCCGCGCCCCCCGCCCCCTCCTTCGCCGCCGACCCGGCGGCCATCGAATTCGCCCATGACCTGGCCCGCCGCCAGGGCTTCGACGCCGGCGACCTGCTCCACGAATTCGCCCAGATCCACCCCAACGCCCGCGTGCTCAAGCTCATCCGCCCGCCGGTCTCGCCCCTGCAGCGCTCCTGGGAACGCTATCGCCCGCGCTTCCTCAACGAGCGGCGCATCGAGCGGGGCGTCGCCTTCTGGCAGGAAAACGCCGCCACCCTGGCCCGGGCCAGGGCCCAGTACGGCGTGCCCGAGGAAATCATCGTCGGCATCATCGGCGTGGAAACCGAATACGGCCGCAACATGGGCGGCTTCAAGGTGCTGGAAGCCCTCGCCACCCTGGCCTTCCGCTACCCGCCCCGGGCCGAGTTCTTCCGCGCCGAACTGGAACAGTTCCTCCTGCTGGCCCGGGAAAACCGCCTCGACCCCCTCGCCGTCAACGGCTCCTACGCCGGCGCCATCGGCATTCCCCAATTCATGCCCGGCAGCCAGCGGCGCTTCGCCGTCGATTTCGACGGCGACCAGCGGGTGGACCTCTCCGGCAGCGTCGAGGACGCCATCGGCAGCGTCGCCCGCTTCCTCGAACAGCACGGCTGGCAGGCGGGGCAGCCCGTGGCCGTGCCGGCCATGACGCCCGGGGCACCCGACGCCGACATCCTCGAGGCGGGCATCCGCCCCGGCTTCAAGGTCGCCGCCCTGGCCGCCCGGGGCATCACCGCCGACGCCGACCCGGAAGCCACCGCCACCCTGGTGGACCTAGTCAGCCCCGGCCGGGAAACGGAATACTGGCTGGGCTTCGAGAACTTCTACGTCATCACCCGCTACAACCGCTCCAGCTTCTACGCCATGGCCGTCTTCCAGCTTGGCGAGGCGGTCAAGGAGCGGCTGGGGCGCTGAATCAGCCGCGCAACCCGTACCAGAAGAGCCCGATCCACTCGTGCAGCCCCAGGGCGGTGTCCCGGGAAGCGGCGTAGTTGGGCAGGTAATCCAGGGCCAGGCTGCCGGAACCGGCACTCAGGTAGGCCATGGGCGCGGGGACGACCGCCAGCCCCGCCCGCTCGAAGGCCGCCACCGCCCGCGGCATGTGGAAGGCATGGGTGACCAGGATGATCCTGCGCACCCCGTCCTGCGCCAGCATCGCCGCCGACAGCCCCGCATTCTCCCGGGTGTTGTTCGATTCCCCTTCCTGCCAGCGCGGCACCACGCCGAAATCGCGGGCCAGCACCCGAGCCATGAGTTCCGCCTCCGACGGCCCCGGCCCCTCCGGATGCCCCCCCGTCACCAGCAGGGGCAGCCCCGACGCCTTGGCCACCAGGGCCCCGTAGCGCACCCGTTCGAGGGCGAACTGCTTGAGATCGTCCGCCCCACCGAAATCCGGCCCGTGCCGGTAACGGCCGGAGCCCAGCACCACCACCGCCTCTGCGTCGAAATGCCCCGCCGCGAGGTCGAGGGGCGGATGGCGGGTTTCCAGAGGCTGCAACAACGCCTTGCCGGTGATGGGCAACGCCTGCAGCAGAATCGCCAGCAAGCCCAGCCCCACCAGCCACCGCCCCGCCCGCGGCCGGCGGCGCAGGAGGAGAAAGCCCAGGCCGGCCGGCAGCAGGCCGTTGAGGGGCGGCAGCAGGAGGCTGGCGGCGAGGTTGGTGAAGAGCCAGGTGAGGGACATGGGGGATATCGCGAGACGATGCGGGGATCAGGTTGCTGAAGTTGGCGGCCTTCTCCATGCCGAAATCATTCAATCCTAAAGCTCTGCGATAGTCGCTCCGAACTGAATGCGGATGACAATGCTCTGCATGAGGCGTCTGACTCAGCTATTCCGTGCGGCAATAGCGGCTTAAGCCTCAGTGGAGGCACCGGCCTCGCTCAATTCCAAGTGGCGTAGACCCACAGTGTAATGCCCCCCTTCCTCTTTCTTGAGTACCAATAGATCGTAGGATTTCAGCATGTCCAACAGTCCGGAGTGCCCGTAACTTGCCGGTGAAAAACCAGGGTCCATTCGCTTTAGATACTGCCCCAACCCCCCAAGATGCACTTGACCTTCCGACGTATTGCTCGCGAGCAGCGCCACTGCATCGACCACGAATTTCGGTCGCCGCTTGGTGGCTGGCGCCTTCAGTTGATCCGCTTTCGGCTGAGTCTGTTTACCATTTTGAGGTTCAACGCTCGGGGGTGGCGCCCATTCAAAAAACTGGTCACTGGCGTTACGTAGCGCTTCTGGCGTCTTTGACTCGCCAACAATACAAACAGTCGCCCCACGCTCCCGAAGCTTCCGGCACAGATAGGCAAAATCTGAATCGCTTGTTACGAGGCAGAACTTGTCAGCACGATGATCGAACATTGCTTCGAGAGCATCCAATGCCAGCGCAATATCGGCAGTGTTCTTACCAGCCGCGTATTGATATTGGAGGCATGGCGTAAAAGCTTGTCTAACCATGGCCTCTTGCCAAGTCTTGGCGAGAGTCGTGTGGTTCCCATATCCACGACGAAGGACAACACGGCCGAACTGGGCAACAACGCGTAAAGCGTATTCCAGAATCTCCGGCGCAGTGTTGTCGCAATCAACAAGTACCGCAACACGAGAATCAGTGGGATGGGTTGGTGCGCTCATCAATTGGCTCATCAAGTAGCAAAACACAGCCATGATAATNNGGATCGTCGATGGTGGTCAGGTCGCCGGGGTCGCGGCCATCGGCCAGGGCCTGCAGGGAGCGGCGCAGCATCTTGCCGGAGCGGGTCTTGGGCAGGCCGGTGACGAAATGCACCCGGGCCGGGCGGGCGATGGCGCCGAGGATGCTGTCCACCGTGCCCATGACTTCCTTTTCCAGGGCGGCGGTGAGTTCCGGCGTGGCGATGCGGGCAGCGTCCTTGACCACGGCGAAGGCCAGGGGCATCTGGCCCTTGAGCTTGTCCTCGACGCCGACGACGGCGACTTCGGCGATGGCCGAGTGGGCCTGGACGGCTTCCTCGATCTCGCGGGTGCCCAGGCGGTGGCCGGCGACGTTGATGACGTCGTCGGTGCGGCCGAGGATGGTGAAGTAGCCGTCTTCGTCCTTGATGGCCCAGTCGAAGGAGGAATACACCAGCGGTTCCTTGAAGAGGCTGAAGTAGGTGCTGACGAAGCGGTCGTCCTGGCCCCAGACGGTGGACAGGCAGCCCGGCGGCAGGGGCGGCACGACGGCGGCAATACCCTTTTCGTTGGGCCCGCACTCGGAGCCGTCCTCGCGGAAGATCTTGAGGTTGTAGCCGTAGACCGGGAAGCTGGGCGAGCCGAACTTGATCGGAGTCTTTTCCACGCCATGGATGGCGGCCAGCATGGGCCAGCCGGTTTCGGTCTGCCAGTAGTTGTCGATGACAGGCTTGTTCAGCTCGCCCATGAACCACTCATGGGTGGGCTGGTCGAGGGGCTCGCCGGCCATGAAGATGTGCTTCAAGGACGACAGGTCGTACTTGTGCATGTAGGCCGGGTCCTGCTTCTTCAGCACGCGGGCGGCGGTGGGGGCCGAGAACATGACGTTGACCTTGTACTTCTCGACGATCTGCCACCAGATGCCGGGGTCGGGGCGCAGCGGCGTGCCTTCGTACATGACTGTGGCCATGCCGGCGATGAGGGGCCCGTAGATGATGTAGCTGTGGCCCACCACCCAGCCGATGTCGGAGGTGGAGAAGTAGGTCTCGCCCTCGTAGCCGCAGTAGATGTGCTTCATGGAGGAAGCGAGCGCCACGGCGTAGCCGCCGGTATCCCGCTGCACGCCCTTGGGCTTGCCGGTGGTGCCGGAGGTGTAGAGGATGTAGGAGGGCTCGGAGGATTCCATCCAGGTGCAGGGCACCCTGGCGTCCATGTGCTCGGCGCGCAGGGTGGCGTAATCCGCGTCGCGGCCGGGAACCTTGTTGAATTCCTTGTCGAGGCCGCGATCGACCATCAGCACCTTGGCCGGCTTGTGTTCGGCCAGGTTGATGGCCTCGTCCAGCAGGTGCTTGTAGGGCACGGGCTTGCCGTTGCGCATGCCGGCGTCGGAGGAGACGACGAGCACCGGCTTGGCGTCGTCGATGCGGGTGGCCAGGGAGCCGGAGGCGAAGCCGCCGAAGACCACGGAGTGGATGGCGCCGATGCGGGCGCAGGCGAGCATGGCGAAGCAGGCCTGGGCGATCATCGGCATGTAGATGAGGACGCGGTCGCCCTTCTTGACGCCGAGGCTCTGGTAGATGGCGGCCATGCGCTCGATCTCCCGTTGCAACTCGGCGAAGGTGTAGATCTTCTCCTCGTTGGTTTCGGTGGAGATATAGATCAGGGCGCGGTCGTTCGGCCGCTTGGCGGCATGGCGGTCCACGGCGTTGTGGCAGAGGTTGGTCTTGCCTCCGACGAACCACTTGGCGAAGGGTGGGCGCGAATAGTCGCAGACCTGGGTGAACGGCTCCTGCCAGTCGATGAGGCGGGCCTGCTCGGTCCAGAACTCATCGGGGCGCTCGATGGAATATTGGTGAAACTCCTTGTACGTCGTCATAGATCTTCCCTTTGTTTGTTTCCTGCACTCGGCTACACAACTCCTTGCCCGGACTTTTCTTGTGAATCGGTCCGTTCGCTCAAACGGCGTTCGATATCCGCCAGGGGCAGATTCAACCCGTATTCCTTGTCCAGCAGGCGCAACAGCGGCAGCACCTGCTGGCCCAGCCGCGGCAAGTGCGGCAGCACCGCCTCCGGCCGCTGGGCATTCAATAGTTCGAGGGCGTGCTGGACGCCCAGCTTGCGCATGGCCCCCTGGGCGGCGCCGGCGACGATGCGGTTGCCACCGGCAGCCATGGCCTCCTGCATGCGCTGCCCGGCCAGGTCGAGCAGGGCGCCGGCGGAAATGGCGTCGTCGGTCGGCGCGCTGGCCACCCCGATGCTGACGGTGAGGATGACCCGTTGGCCGTGGGCCGCCACGTGGGCCACCTCCACCGCCTCCCGCACACGGTTGGCGAAGGAGACGCAGAGGGATGCCGACGTGCCGGGCGACACCACGGCGTACTGGCCCTCGCCAAAGTGGCCGAGGCTGTCCTCGCGGCGGATCTTGGCCGCCAGCAACTTGGCGAAGCGGGTGCCGACCTGGGCGGCGACTTCCGGCCCCAGCTTTTCGCAGACCTGGGCATAGCCGTCGAAACCCAGCACCAGCACGCTCACCTCGCTGCCGTGGCGCAGGGCATGGGCCAGGGCCTGCGCCCCCTGCAGCTCCACGTACTTGCGGGTGAACAGGCCGGTTTCCGGATCCTGCACCATCTGCTCGCGGCCTTCCTCCAGGTTGTGGCGGGCCTGGGACAGGGCCAGCAGATGGTCGAGACGGGTGAGGATTTCCGCCGAACCACCGCCCTTGCTGATGAAATCCGAAACGCCCAGGGCCTTGGCCTTCTGGCGCTCGTCCTCGGTCTCCTCGCCGGAGACCAGGATGAAGGGAATCTCCTGCAAACGGCGCAGTCTGGAGGTGCGGACCTTCTCCAGCAACTGGTAACCGTCGAGCTTGGGCATCTGCAGGTCGGAAATCACCGCCTGGATGGAATGGTCGAGGATGAGGGTCTGCCAGGCCGCCTCGCCATCGGCCTCCTCCCGGGTCTCGTAGTGCCCCTGCAGGTTGCGCACCAGGGAGGCGCGCACCAGGCGGGAATCGTCGACGACCAGGACGCGGGGGAGATCGGCCATCTCAGCGGCCGCCCACGGCAACGACCACCCGGCCCTTGGCGCGGCCGGCGATGAATTCCGGGAAGACCGCCGGCAGTTCGTCGAAGGCGATCTGCCGGGTCAGGGCGGCGAGGTGCCGGGGCTTGAGGTCGCCGGCCAGACGCTGCCACACGCCGTGGCGGTAGGGTTCGCCGACATAGCCCGAATCGATCCCCAGCAGGCTCACCCCCCGCAGGATGAAGGGCGCCACCGTGGTATTGAGGGTCATGCCCGCCGCCAGCCCGATGCTGGCGATGGCGCCCCCTTGCTCCATGGTGCTGGCAATCCAGGCCAGGTAGTCGCCGCCCAGGTTATCCACCGCACCGGCCCAGCGGGCCCGGTCCAGGGGACGGATCTTGCTCAGGTCGAGGCTGGAGCGCAGAAGGATTTCCTCCGCCCCCAGGCCGCGCAGATAGTCCGCCTCGCTTTCCTTGCCGGTCAGGGCGACGACACGGTAACCGCGCTGCGCCAGCATGTCGATGGCCAGGCTGCCGACCCCGCCGGTGGCGCCGGTGACGAGGACCGGCCCCTTTTCCGGCCGGAGCCCGTTCTCCTCCATGCGGACGATGCCCAGGGCCGCGGTGAAGCCCGCCGTTCCCAGGGCCATGGCCTCGAAGAGGCTCATCCCGTCAGGGAGCGGCACCACCCAGTCGGCGGGAACCCGCGCCACCTCGGCATAGCCGCCGTGGTGGGCGACACCGATGTCGAAACTGGTGGCTATCACCGGGTCGCCGGCCTTGAAACGGGGGTCGCCGCTGGCGATCACCGTCCCCGACAGGTCGATGCCGCCGACGCAGGGAAAGCGGCGGATGATGCGCCCCGCCCCTGTGGCGGCCAGGGCATCCTTGTAATTGACGCTGGAATAGGCGACCCGGATGGTGACGTTGCCGGCGTCGAGCCGGCTTTCGTCCAGTTGCGCAAAACCGGCGACGGTCTTGCCCTCGCGCTCTTCGATCAAATAGGCCTTGAACGGATTCATCGCCACCACTCCTCCAGAACGTGAAATTGTATTCATAATTACGGATTATGAACATAGCCATAGACGGCCGTCCGCCCCATGACAAAGACTTTACAGGAGGCGATTTTTGAACTAAATTCGCGGCCTATGCAGAAACCCTTCCTCTCCCTTCTTCTCGCGGCCGCCCTTGCCATCGGCGGTTTCACCGCCCAGGCCGCCGAAACCCAGAAGAATGGCGAAGAGCAGCTTTCCTTCCTTGAACGTTACACCAATGCCGCGCAGGATGTCATCCTGCACGGGCTCAAGCTCGTCGGCATCAACTACCGCTGGGGCGGCAACAACGAGGATTCCGGTCTCGATTGCAGCGGCTTCGTCCGCCTGGTGTTCAAGGAAACCGTCGGCACCCTCCTGCCCCGCACGTCCAAGGAAATGAGCGAGATGGGCGAGCGCGTCGACGCCACCGATCTCAAGCCCGGCGACCTGGTGTTCTTCAACACCATGCGGCGCACCTTCTCCCACGTCGGCATCTATCTGGGCGACAACTACTTCCTGCACGCCCCCCGTGCCGGCGCCGAGGTCCGCGTGGAAAACATGGCCAGCAGCTACTGGCTGTCCCGCTACAACGGCGCCCGCCGCATCCTGGGCAAGGAATAAGCCCCCGGTCGCCTAGGCGACCTCCTCCCGCATCGCCTTCTTGTTGAGCTTGCCGACGCTCGTCCGCGCCAGGGCCGTGACGAAGCGTACCCGCTCCGGCACCGCATAACGGGAAACGCGCCCCGCTTCGGCCGCCGCCATGACCGTTCCCCGGATCGCCTCGGCGCTGGCGTCGTGCCCCGCCTTCAACACCACCAGGGCCATGGGCCGCTCGCCCCAACGGTCGTCGCGCACGCCGATGACGGCCACCTCGCTCACCGCCGGGTGCTCGGAAATGATGCTTTCCACGGCCAGGGACGAGACCCATTCGCCGCCGGTCTTGATGACGTCCTTGGCCCGGTCGGTGATCTGCAGCGTGCCGTCGGGCGCCAGGGTACCGACGTCGCCGGTGTGCAGGTAGCCACCTTCCCACAGGGTGGCCGAGGCAACCGGGTCAGCAAGGTAGCCCGGGGTGAGCCACGGTGCCCGCACCACCACTTCTCCCGGCGTCTGGCCATCGCGGGGTACGTCCCGCAGTTCGTCGTCGACGGTGCGCAACTCCACCAGGGGGACCGGCTGGCCGGTCCTCACCCGGGCCGCCAGCTGCTCCTCGGGCCCCGCCGCCGACGGCACCCGGGCCAGGGTGAGCAGGGGGCCGGTTTCCGACATGCCGTAGCCGGCGAACACGTCGATGCCCCGCGCCAGCGCCGCAGCGGCCAGGCCCCGCGGAAAGGCGGCGCCGCCGATGACCACCTTCCATCCGGACAGGTCGCCCCCCTCCCCTGCCGGACAAGTTAGCAGCATGTGCAGGATGGTGGGAACGCAATGGGAGAAAGTGACGCCTTCGGCGGCGATGAGCCCCAGCAGCTCTTCCGGGACGTAGCGGCCGGGATAGACCTGTTTCACCCCCAGCAGGGTGGCGACATAAGGGAGCCCCCAGGCGTGGACGTGGAACATGGGCGTGAGCGGCATGTATACGTCTTCCCGGTGCAGGCGTCCCGCCGTCGGCGCGGCGGTATAGCCGAC
>JRYJ01000796.1_pt1 | contig 31464 bp, 30 predicted proteins | sample 235371 | NCBI WGS metagenome assembly JRYJ01 (sample SAMN03074219, study PRJNA261477) | activated sludge metagenome | biome: Wastewater Treatment Plant; feature: Wastewater; material: Activated sludge; isolation source: activated biomass of a wastewater treatment plant treating hydrocarbon... ... | reverse complement strand
GGCGGCATGGGTGGCATGGGCGACATGGGCATGGGCATGTAATGCCCCGCTGACCGCCCGGTCTTCCGCAAAGCCCCGCCTCGTGCGGGGCTTTGTCTTTTTGGTACGCTCGTTTGAATATTGTGACGGTCTGTAAGCAGGCTGTAAGGGAGGGGGCCTAGATTACGCTCCGCAGCAATGCCTCTATAACCATTACGTGAGGAGCAAATCAATGCAAGACATCGTTGACCGGATTGCGAAAAATCCGAAGTTCCACGAGTTCGTTGCCAAGCGCAACGCCTACTCCGTGGTCATGACCATCCTCGGCGCCCTGGCCTACTACGGCTTCATCCTGCTGGTCGCCTTCAACAAGGAGTGGATCGGCACCAAGCTCGCCCCGGGCATGACCACCAGCATCGGCGTCCCCCTGGGCGTCGGCGTCATCGTCTTCACCATCATCCTGACCTGGATCTACGTCAGCAAGGCCAACGGCGAGTTCGATGCCACCAATGAAGCTCTCATCAAGGAGGCGCAGAAGTAACATGATCAAGATCAAGCACATCCTCGCGGGCTTCGCCGCCCTGGCCGCCGTCGGCGCCGCCCTGGCGGCCGGCGCCGACCTGGGCCAGGCCCAGAAGCAGGCCACCAACTGGACGGCCATCAGCATGTTCGCCATTTTCGTCGCCGCCACCCTCTGGATCACCAAGTGGGCGGCTGCCAAGACCAAGTCTGCCGCCGACTTCTACACCGCCGGCGGCGGTATCACCGGCTTCCAGAACGGCCTGGCCATCGCCGGCGACTATATGTCCGCCGCCTCCTTCCTGGGGATTTCCGGCCTCGTCTTCGCCAACGGCTTCGACGGCCTCATCTTCTCCATCGGCTGGCTGGTGGGCTGGCCCGTCATCACCTTCCTGATGGCGGAGCGCCTGCGCAACCTCGGCAAGTTCACCTTCGCCGACGTGGCCGCCTACCGCTTCGCCCAGACGCCGATGCGGACCTTCGCCGCCACCGGCTCCCTGGTCGTCGTCGCCTTCTACATGATCGCCCAGATGGTCGGTGCCGGCCAGCTCATCAAGGTGCTCTTCGGCATGGATTACATCTACGCCGAAATCCTGGTGGGCTCCATCATGATGATGTACGTGCTCTTCGGCGGCATGACCGCCACCACCTGGGTGCAGATCATCAAGGCCTGCATGCTGCTGGGCGGCGCCACCTTCATGGCCATCGCCGTGCTGATGCAGTTCGGTTTCAGCCCCGAGGCCCTGTTCACCAAGGCCGTCGAAGTGCACTCCAAGAAGGACGCCATCATGGCGCCCGGCGCCCTCATCAAGGACCCCGTCTCCGCCATCTCCGTCGGCATGGCCCTGATGTTCGGTACCGCCGGCCTGCCCCACATCCTGATGCGCTTCTTCACCGTGCCCAACGCCAAGGAAGCCCGCAAGTCCGTCGCCTGGGCCACCACCTGGATCGGTTACTTCTACATCCTGACCTTCATCATCGGCTTCGGCGCCATCACCAACCTCGTCCAGAACCCGGCTGACTTCTACGTCGGCGGCGAACTGGCCAAGGGCCTCAAGGGCGGTGGCAACATGGCTGCGGTGCATCTGTCCAAGGCTGTCGGCGGCGACCTCTTCCTCGGCTTCATCTCCGCCGTGGCCTTCGCCACCATCCTCGCCGTGGTTGCCGGTCTGACCCTGTCCGGCGCCTCCGCCGTGTCCCACGACCTCTACGCTTCCGTGTTCAAGCATGGCCAGGCCTCCTCCGAAGACGAACTGCGCGTTTCCAAGATCACCACGATCTGCCTGGGCATCGTCGCCGTCGTCCTCGGCATCGCCTTCGAGAAGGAAAACGTTGCCTACATGGTGATGCTGGCCTTCGTCATCGCCTGTTCCGGCAACTTCCCGGTGCTCTTCATGTCCGTGCTGTGGAAGAACTGCACCACCAAGGGTGCCGTGGCGGGCGGCTTCGTCGGCCTCATCCTGGCCGTCGTGCTGACCGTCGGCTCCGCCAGCGTCTGGGAAGCCGTGCTGCAGAATCCCAAGGGTTCCGCCTGGTTCCCCTACAACTCTGCCGCCATCTTCTCCATGACGGCTGCCTTCCTGACCATCTGGATCGTGTCCATCCTGGATAACTCCGAGCAGGCCAAGAAGGAGCGTGCCCTCTACCCGGCCCAGCAACTGCGCTCGGAAACCGGTCTCGGCGCTGCCGCCGCTTCCGCCCACTAAGCGGACTGCACCTTCCAAGAAAAACCCGGGCCGAGGCCCGGGTTTTTTTCTGCCTGTCCGCCGCAACGACTCAGATGAGGAGGTAGCGCCGGCCCCCGGAAGTGCGTTCCAGGGCGGCCATGGTTTCCTCGACGGGGAAGCGGACCGAGCAGACGAGCCACTGTCGCCGGTCTGTGGAACGCATGAGAGGGAGGGAGACCGCCGCGCTTCCCGGATGGCTGGCGACCCCGGCGGCACCCGGGGCGATGCGCAGGTAATCTTCCGGCGATTCCAGCCACGCCACCAGCGACCGCAGGATTTCGTCCGGGTTCAGGAAGGTCGGGGCCGTCACGACTCCCTGGCCGAACAGGCCGGCAGCCCCGGCGGCATCGCCGACGCCGCCGGCGGCCTCGCTGCCCGCACAGATGCGGGCCTTGAATTTGTCCAGGAGGCGGGTGAAGGCCGCCAGCTCGACGCCGTGGAGGCTATGGGCCGCCGTTGGCGCCAGGCTGCAGGGGGTGTGGTCGGCGAGCCGGGTTCCGCCTTCCTGTGCCAGGCGCATGCCGAGGATGGCGTAGGCGTGGGTGTGGCCGGTGCGGTGCAGGGCCGGAAGCGTCTTCCTGATCGCCAGGCTGTGGCCGAGGGCCTCCACGATCTCGTCCGGGTTGCGGAAGAGGGGGCCGACCCCGGCTGGATCATCCCCCTTCAGCGAGAAGGGGCCGGGGATGGCGGCTGTCTGGCTGGCGAAATAGCCCAACGCGGCATCCAGGGCGGAGCCGAGGCGCGCATCGAAGTCCTTGGCGGAAGCGATTTCCCGCCCCAACCTGCCGATGACGTGGCGGGCGTAGGCATGGCGCGCTACACCCTCCGCCGCAGCCGGGCGCTTGGCCAGCCGCGCGACTCTGTCGAGGAAAACCATTGTGCCTGCCCCTTGATGCCAGCAACGGGCTGGACCTGCTGTAATGACCGGAGTCTTTTAGCACGCTGGCCAGCGCTTGGCAATCGCGTCGGGATTCTGGCCCGGGGGGCAACGGGCGAACGGCGCCTGCTGCACTGCGGCAATTGCCGGGCAGCGAATTTGTTACACTTGGCGACTTGGAGGAAAAAACGGCAGGGGGCAGCCCTATGCAGGTTCGGACGCCCCCCGAGTCGCGGCTTGCGCCGCAGACTCCTAAGACCATAAAAGGAGAACAGCGCCGATGAGAATAGTTGTTCAGCCTTACATAAGACTTACGCGATCTTCTGACGTTTTCTGACATGCGCATTCTTATCGCCGAAGACGATCGCATCATCGCCGATGGACTCTCCCGGTCCCTCAAGCGCAACGGCTACGCCATCGACTGCGCCCACAACGGGCCGGACGCGGACACCGCGTTGATGACGGGGAGCTACGACCTGCTCATCCTCGATGTCGGCCTGCCCAAGCTCTCCGGGCTGGAGGTGCTCAAGCGGCTGCGGGCCCGCAATTCCCAGCTGCCGGTGCTGATGCTCACCGCCCTGGACGGGACCAACGACAGGGTCCGGGGCCTGGATCTGGGGGCCGACGATTACATGGCCAAACCCTTCGAACTGGCCGAGCTGGAAGCCCGGGTGCGGGCGCTGACCCGGCGCTCGGCAGGCACGACGCCGGTCATCCAATGCGGCCAGCTGACCTATGACCAGGTCGGGCGGGTGGCCCAGATCAACGGCCAGCCCCTCGACCTCTCCGCCCGGGAAGTCGGCCTTCTGGAAATACTGCTTTCCCGGGTCGGCCGTCTGGTCAGCAAGGACCAGCTTGTCGACCACCTGTGCGGCTGGGGGGAGGAAGTCAGCCACAACGCCATCGAAGTCTACGTCCATCGCCTGCGCAAGAAACTGGAGTCCGGCGGCGTGCGGATCGTGACCGTGCGCGGACTCGGTTATTGCCTTGAAAGACCTCAAGACGACCGCACCCAGTCCTGATGCCGAGCGCTCGCTGTTCGGCGAGATCCTCGACTGGATGCTGGCCCCGCTCCTCTTCGTGTGGCCGGTCAGCATCGCCATCACCCACTACTTCGCCAGCAGCGTCGCCAGTTTTCCCTACGACCAGGCCCTGCGCGAGCAGGTCCTCGCCATCTCCCGGCAGATCAAGTTCGTGGGCGGCAAGCCGGCCATCAACCTGCCTGTTTCCGCCCGGGCCTTTCTCCGGGCCGACGAGACCGACAGCGTCTATTTCCATGTGGTGACCCGCCAGGGGCAGGTCCTCGCCGGCGACCGCGAACTGCCGCCCCTGCCGGGCCTGGCCGACGACGGCTCGGAACCCGGGGAAGTCGCGTTCCGCGACGCCGAGTTCAAGGGCCAGGATCTGCGCGTCGCCTACAGCTTTCTCTCCGATCCCAAGCTGCCCCGCGACAAGTGGCTCCTCGTCGAAGTGGCGGAAACCCTCGAAAAGCGCTCCCAACTCGGCAACAAGATCGTCGCCAGCGTCATCCTGCCCCAGTTCCTCATCATTCCCCTGGCCGTCATGCTGGTCTGGTTCGGCCTTTCCCGGGGCCTGCGTCCGCTCAACCGGCTGCGGCGCACCATCGAAACCCGCGACCCTGCCGACCTCTCCCCCATCGGCACCCGCCGCGTTCCGGAAGAACTGGAACCCCTGGTCGAGGCCTTCAACGACATGCTGGAACGCATGAAGCGAACCGTCGACGCCCAGCAGCGCTTCGTCGCCGACGCCGCCCATCAGTTGCGGACCCCGCTGACCGGCCTCAAGACCCAGGCCCAGCTCGCCATCCAGGAGACCGATCCGGAAGCGCTCCGCCACGCCCTGCGCCAGATCGCCCTGGGGGTGGACCGCGCCAGCCGCCTGGTCAACCAGCTCCTCACCCTGGCGCGCACCGAAGGCGGCGGCCATTCCCAGCACCCCCTGCAACCCCTGGAACTCGGTCCCCTGGCGCGGGAAGTGGTCGAGGACTGGGTGGTACGGGCCATGGGGCGCCAGGTGGACCTGGGCTTCGAAGCGGCGCCCTCGGCCTTCATCCTCGGCGACACCTTCCTCCTGCGCGAACTGCTCGCCAATCTCATCGACAACGCCCTGCGCTATTCCCCCAACGGCGGCCGGGTCACCTGCCGCGTCCTGGCCGACGCCAACTTCGTCACCCTGGAAGTGGAGGACGAAGGCATCGGCATCAGCGAGGAGCAGGCCGAACTTGTCTTCGAGCGCTTCTACCGGGTCGACGACGCCACCACCGAGGGTAGCGGCCTCGGGCTCGCCATCGTCCGCGAAATCGCCAACCAGCACGGTGCCGCGGCGACGCTAAGCCCCAACCCGGCGGGCAAGGGGTGCCTTGCCCGCGTCGTCTTCGCCGCCTGGTCGCCACCTCCACCCCCGCCGCCGCCGCCCGACGACTTCTCCGAACTCTATCGCCAGTCTCCCCCGGTCGGCACCTGAGTGCCCCACGCGCAACTGGCGGTTGCGGGCACCCCCTCCCATCGGTATAATGCGCGCTCCTTTTGGCCAGTTAGCTCAGTTGGTAGAGCAGCGGATTGAAAATCCGCGTGTCCGTGGTTCGATTCCGCGACTGGCCACCAAGAAAATCAAAGGCTTGCATGGTTTTTGCCATGCAAGCCTTTTCGTTTTGTGTAGTTCCTGTGTAATCGGGCCAGAAAAACGCACTTCCCCGCAGTCAGGAAACTATCTTTAGCCTGGACTGGAGGCGGTCCATTGCTCCCTCAATGTGGGCACCGTTCTGGTGGGCGTATCGTTCGACCATAGCCAGGGTCTTGTGACCACTGATCCGCTTCACGGTGGGCAGATCGACGCCGGCCTGTACCAAGTGCGTGATGGCGGTATGGCGCAGCGTGTGCCTGACGACTTGATCCGGGTCCAGACCAGCGGCCTCAACTACACGGCGGAACGGCTTGCGAACATCGATAGCATGACCTGACTTCGCGCCAGGGGACGGAAAGAGCCAGGGGCTACCCGGTGGAAGGGCGGCGAGATACCCTGCAAGGAAGTCGGCAAGGTGTTTCGTGATCGGCTGCTCTCTGGCGCCAGCCTTTGCCTTCGGGATGAAAATGACTCGGCGTTGAACGTCGACATGTTCCCGGCGGATGGAAAGAATCTCCATCTTTCGCATGGATGTTTCGACGCCGATGACGATGAACGGGTAAATGATGGGGCTGGCGTCGGCCTTCGCGCATTCCACTAGGCGGGCGACCTGATCCGCCGTCAGGTAAGTAATGCGCCCCTGACCCTCGTGGAAGCGGTTGAGCTTGGCCGGGCGGCGATCCATCCATCCCCACTCGATAGCCTGGTTGAACAAGTGCGACAGCACGGCCAATTCCCGGTTGATCGTGCCCGGCTTGGCTGCTGTCAATTTCTCCGGTGGACGTTCTATAGCCTTGCCCCGAGGACGGACAATGACGGGTTCCTGCTGGCGCTGGCGCTTGTACCGTTCCACATCGAAGGCGCTGACCTTGGATAACGGCAAATCTCCAAAGAAGGGAACCAGATGATGATTCAGCCGCGCGGCCTTCATTTTCAAATCCCTCCCGCCTGATTCGCCGAGGCGTTCAAGGTATTTCCCGGCGGCTTCGCGGAACGACAAGGCGACCTTTCGCCCCTTCGGCAAGGCCAGACGATCATGCTTGGCGTCGTTGCGAACCTTGGCGATGAATTCTTCTGCCTGGGTGCGGGTGGTTCCTTCCGACTCGCGGCCGATGACGCGGTGAATCCGCTGGCCGTCGACCATGATATTGACGGCAAAAACTCCATCCCCGCTGGCCTGCCGTTCAAAGGTGATGCCGTGTTCGCTGATCTTCTCTCCCCGGCAGAGCTTTCGCATGGCGGGGCGGGTGAGCTTATCGAAGGTCTTGGCCATGATGCTCTCCAATTAGAACGGAATCTCGTCATCGGGATTTGCCGGAGTGCCCTTTGATGTCTTTGGCAGGATGTCACGTCCTGCTTCGCCTGCCGCTACTTTCTTCAGGTCATCCCAGTATGTGCGCAGTCGATCAAACAAAAGATTTTGTGGCCTCACAGACCATTGCCAATCCCCATCACTATCGGGCCTGCCACGCCAGAGGTGTCCAGTCTCGCAAATAATCTTCCAAAGAACCTGTTCCTCATGCGTGAGCATATATTCATAGGAAAGGGCTAGTTTGGCGAACCTGTCTGGTTCGTCCACATCCCAAAGACTCTCAGTCACATCTGCCAGCGACGTGTTGTTGTCGAGGAACACCCGGTTTAGAGATTCCTCAACAGCCCATTCAATAAAGCTCGATGCCGTCCTGCGCTGTTTGCGCGCTGCAAGTTCTGCCAGGTAGCGCAATTTTGGGTCAAGCCTGACAGTAACCGTTTCCGAACGGGAGAGCTTGCTGCCCCCGCCTTTCCGCTTTTCCTGTTCCGTCATTTCATGTCCTCCATGGCTAAAGTTCTATGAAGTTCTGTGCCATTCTATTACCACATGTGTTCTATTGCAATACATTATTTGCGATAATATTCTTGTGCTGTCTATAAACACACGTAAGGAATTGCAATGACCGGAAACCTTCGCCCCATTGACGTGGTAGTGCTGCCAGATGGCCGCATGGACCCAAAGAACGCTGCAACCTACTGCGGCCTGAGCGTGAAAACCTTGGCCATGAAGCGGTGCGACGGCACTGGACCGAAGTTCGTCAAGCTTGGCCGGGTGTTCTACTACCGGGAGGATTTGGATAACTGGCTGCGGTCGGCACGTGTTAGCAGTACGGCACAAGTGCAGCGTGTCGCCTGATAGGGGGCGACTATGGGTGCCAACAAAAAGGGCCGCAACGGTGGCGACCGTGCGACCCCAATAACATCTGCTAAACGCAATCCTAAACCGCCTATCGTCGGCGGGCAATGTGCGCTGGTGCTTGGATTGATTCAACGCCTCGGGCCAGTCCTCTCATTCGTCCTGACGGCGGACAACGCTATTCCCGAGGCAGCGGCACGGGTCCATGACTTGCGGGCGATGGGCTTCAATGTACGGACCACTATCGTTCCCGAAGTGGAATTCAGAGGGGTAATCCGCCGGAATGCGGCTCTCTACTCGCTTGGCTCCCCGGAATGGCCCGCTCCCGGTTTCCTGGAAGGAGATGGTGATGGGCGCTGACGTGCTGCTGTCGAAACTCGATAAGGTCCGCAAGACCGGCCCGGACTCCTGGCTGGCCAGATGCCCCGCCCATGATGACCGTGGCCCTTCGCTGACGATTCGCCAGGCCGATGACGGCAAGGTGCTGGTTCATTGCTTCACCGGATGTTCCGTCCATGATGTCGTCGGCGCTGTCGGCATGGAAATCTCTGACCTATTCCCGCCCCGCCAGCATCATGGCAAACCTGAACGGCGACCTTTCCCGGCGGTGGATGCTCTTCGCGCCGTGGCCTTCGAGGCTCTGACGGTTGCGGCGGCAGGATCGGCGCTGCTGGCTGGCCAGCCCTTCTCCCCCGCAGACAGGGAGCGATTGATTCTGGCTGTCTCCCGTATCCAGGGGGCGGTATCCGCTGTCATGCCGCATATGAGGGGAGGGCGCCATGGCTGATTTCGACGCGGTGGAACGTGGGCAATCGTTCCTCGATGGCCTGGCCGATGGAATAGGGCTGGAAGCCGTCCGCCAGCGCATCCAGGCGGCGATTGATGAGCCAGCCAGGGATTTACCTGCGACACAGGAAAAGGTCCCCAATCCTGGTGGATCGGATGCCGAACGCCTTGAGTGGCTGGCGGGCCTATCGCCCATCGAGTACGACCGGGTACGGGAGGCCGAAGCCAGGGCGCTGGGCATTCGCGCCGGCACCCTGGACAAGATGGTGAAGGGGGCGCGGCAAGAGAAAAGCCTGACCGAAGGCATCGACTTCGATGACGTAGAACCCTGGCCCCATCCGGTAGAGCCGGCGGCGGTACTCTCCGAACTGTCCTCAACGGTGAAGCGGTTCATCATCTGCCCCGACGAAACCGCCAATGCGGCGGCGCTGTGGATGGCCATGACGTGGTTTATGGATGTGGTGCAGGTGGCCCCGCTGGCGGTTATCACGGCCCCGGAGAAGCGGTGCGGCAAGTCGCAACTGCTGTTCCTCCTGGGGCGGCTGGTGCATCGGCCCCTGGCCGCCAGCAACATTACCCCAGCGGCACTCTTCCGAGCGGTGGATGCCTGGAAACCTACGCTGCTGGTGGATGAGGCGGACGCCTTCATGAAGGACAACGAGGAACTGCGGGGGCTCTTAAACTGCGGGCATACCCGAGATTCCGCGTACATCGTCAGGGTGGTGGGCGACGACCATACCCCCAAGCGATTCAACGTCTGGGGCGCCAAGGCACTGGCCGGTATCGGGCACCTTGCCGATACCCTCATGGACCGGGCCGTGGTCCTGGAACTGCGGAGGAAGCTCCCCCATGAGGAAGTGCTGCGCCTGCGCCATGCGGAACCCGGCCTGTTCGATGACCTGGCCGCCAAGCTGGCCCGCTTCGTCCAAGACTATCGGGAAGCCCTGCGGCGCTCTCGTCCTGACCTGCCGGCGGCACTGAACGACCGGGCGCAAGACAACTGGGAACCGCTCCTGGCCATTGCCGAGATAGCGGGCGGCCCCTGGCCCGGCCTGGCTCGCCATGCTGCCTTGAAGCTCTCTGGAAGTGGGGAGGACGGCGGCACGGTGGGAAATGAACTGCTCTCCGACATCCGGGAAGCTTTCGTGACCAAGCGGGTAACGAAGATCAGCACGGCGGACCTGATCCAGGCACTTTGCGAGGATGATGAAAAGTCCTGGGCCACCTACAACCGAGGCAAGCCCATTACCCCCCGCCAAGTTGCCAAGAAGCTGAAGGACTACGGCATCGCCAGCAAGAACGTGAAGATGGGCTACAACGAGGTGAATAAAGGCTTCGAGGTAGCGCAGTTTCAGGAAGCTTTTGCGCGTTATCTGGCCTTACCCTCCTCTGAATCCGCTACGCCGCTACAACCCAGTAACCACGGGGCTTTGATGGTAGCGGATGTTCCGCTACGTAGCGGAAGCAAAGCCCTTCCCGCTACCCCGGAACCCGCACCAATACAGGGAAGTAGCGGAGTAGCGGATATTTCCGGGGAAGCCCGGAAAGGTCGCATGTTGGAGGTGGAGATATGAGCCCCTTGGCAATCATCCAGCAGGCAACAGCGGATGGGGTAACGCTGGCTCTGTCCGCTACGGGCAACATCAAGGCAACCGGCGATCATGCTGCGGTGGAACGCTGGCTGCCGACGATCCGAGAACACAAGGTGGGAATCATCCAGGCCATGCAGGAGGCCGCCAACGATTCGGCAGAGCGGCATTTTGCTTGGCGCGTGATTCTGCCGAACGGCGAGCGGCTGACGGTGACATGCAGCCCCGAGGCGACTGCCGAAGAGATGCGGCGGGATTACCTCGGGGCGACGGTGGAGCCGCTACCCGGGTACGGGCTGGAGCTACGCGACACGGCACCGGATGAAGATGCAGGCATCGAGGCGCTAGCTTGGCAAGACGACGACCGGCGGCGCTGTGTCCATTGCCTCAACCTTCGGCCCGGTGGCGTCTGCAAGGTGGCGGAACCGGGCGGACTGGTATCGGCGGTCCATGGCTATCGACCGAATCAGGCGGTCCTGCATCGTTGTCCGGGCTATCGCCCTTGCCCAAATGATCCCGACCAAAGACCGGGACGGGAACGGTGGCCCGGACTGAACCAATCTACCCATCAGAATGGAAAATAACCATGACAGGCAAAACCAAGAAGCCCAAGGCAGTAGCCACGTTTCCGGAGCCTGCGGACAGGGAGAAGGCGGACGCCATGGCAAAGCTGGCGCTGCGCCCGAGTGTGAATGCAGCCATCGTGATCGAGGAATACGGCAAGCCCTTCGGAGAACTGGACTTGGCGGCGCTGGTGGATTCGCTGGGGGAGGCAATGAAGGATGTGTGGGATGGTGACCTGAAGCGATGCGAGGCCATGCTGATCGGGCAGGCCCATTCCCTCCAGGCCATCTTTGCCAACTTTGCCCGGCGAGCAGCCAAGGCCGAGTACATGGACAACATGGAGCGTTACCTGCGCCTCGCCTTGAAGGCGCAGAGCCAGTGCCGCACGACCCTGGAAACCCTGGCGGCGATCAAGAACCCGCCCGTGGTCTTTGCCCGGCAGGCGAACATTGCCCATGGCCCACAGCAGGTGAATAACGGCATGGCGCCAGCCGGTGGGGCGGCCATCGCGCATGCGGGCAACGACGAGACAGAGCGAACCAAACTATTGGAGATAGAACATGGGCAACGGCTGGACACCCGAGCGGCGGGCACGGCAGGCGGCGCTGATCCGGCAATGGCAACCCTGGGCAAAATCGACCGGCCCGCGCACCGCTGAGGGGAAAGCCCGGGTGGCGAGGAATGCCGATAGGGGAGGGCGCTGGCGTGAGTTGCGCGAGATGATGAAGGAAATGAACCGATTGCTGCGAGAGCAGCGAAAGAGTATCAGGGTGATTAAGCCTTAAAGCCTTAGCCAGCAACGGTAACGAGCTCGTCTTAGTGCATTGCAACTTTGCTGCGAAATGATGAAGTGATAAAGTGGCCGATCTTGGAGGCTCTACTGGTGACACCATGGGCAGTGTCTAATCATGGGAATTTTTGCTAAACTCCGTCGTCAACTGCGAGATATGTCGACTAGCGACAACATCACATGCAGGGATTTCACGCGACTACTTGAAGAATTTGGATTTGAAATGACCAACGCGGCTGGAGGCCACAAGGTCGCAACGCATCCAAATATCCCTTTGGGTCCTGCGGACGCGGCGAACTACAACTGCGGGCATGACCAAGGTACTAAGGTGAGGCGTAACTACATCAAGAAGTTCCTGAAGCTTGTCGATGAATATGAAGACGAATTGCGGGAGCACCTGAAATGACATTCGATCCAGACCTCTACACCATCACCATCAGAAAAGAGACAGACGACGGAGAGACCTGTTATGTCGGTACTGTGGCCGAGTTTCGGAATGTCAGCGTTTATGAGGATACACACGAAGCTGCGCTAGCAGCGATTCGTGATGTGTTGACGACCATTGCTAAGATGGCTGAGGAAACGGGGCAGCCGCTCCCGGCGCCGCAAGCTGAGTCAGGTGAAAGTCCAAGTGGTCGAATCACGCTAAGAATGCCACGTAGTCTGCACGCAAAAGTTATCAGGCGTGCAGAGCAGGATGACACTAGTGCTAATCAAGTGATCAACATTGCCGTCGCAGAATATCTAAGCACCATTGATACTGCGCAAAGGGCTGTTGAAATCATCCGAAGTGCGGCCATGAAGCCGGCCACTACAATCGTTCTCCAAAAAGAGATCACCTCTTTTAGCGTTGAAGAAGAAGCATGGCATGGCAAGCCCAATGTTCATGTGCGCGCACCTTCGCGCACATCCTTGCGTAGTTTTGGTTATCAGCGGGAATGGAAACCATCGTGACTCCGCGACTAGTTAGTACACGTTTCAGAAAAATCGATATTCATGTCGGCCCTGGAGATCGACTCGAGGGTGGCGGGAAGATGTCTGTTGAGGTAACAGCTGGACTAAATGCTGCCGCAAGCAACAGCCGTCAGATACTTGCCGAGACGACGATCACAATCCTCGGGATTCCCAACAAGGCAAAAGACGATAGCGATTTTGCGTTCAAGGCAGAAATAGTCGGACAGGGCATTTATGAATGGCCTGAAAAAGTACCTGACAATCTTCAGGACAGTGTCTTGACCGAGACGCTATGCCAACCAATATACGTGTTGCTTGTGCAAGAAGTAACCTCACTAGTCCAGCGTACAGGTCTTGGAACCATTAACCTGCCATGGACAATTAACGAAAATGGCAAAGAACCCGCCAAAAAGAAAACTCCTGCGAAAAAATCTGCTCCGCGCAGAGCGAAAAAGGCGGTTACTCCATAAGCAAACAAACTTGGAAAAGTGGCTGCGAATCGTGAAGAGCCTCTTCGGCAACGAAGGGAAACTCCTCATCAACCAAGGCTGTCCTGGACAGCACTGCGCTGCGGGAAGTCTAACCGTAATTCCTGAACAGGCAGCTTACTCCCTGCCCCGGCCCTATCAAATCGCAGCACTTTAACGGTAAGGCTCTTGAAGTCATGGGGGCAAGCCAAGCGCATGATACCGGCCACCAGCCCGAAACCGACCCGCCCGAGTGGCGGGTTTTTCATGCCTGGAGCGGCGATGTCGTGACAATCTTGCCTTGCCGGGGGCGGCATGTGCGCCCTGTGTAATTTCTGTGTAATCGGGCATGGAAAATTACACATATTCCGAGAATTGGCCGGAACGCTAGTAACCTGGGAAACGGTCCGAGATGCTTGAAAATAGAACGATGCGGATGGAGCTAGAATTCTATGGAATCATTCCGCCGAATCTTGAAAATCCGCGTGTCCGTGGTTCGATTCCGCGACTGGCCACCAAGAATCCAAACGGCTCCCGGCAACGGGGGCCGTTTTCGTTTACGCCGCCTCAGCTTGCCGCCAGCAGCACCGATACGGGAAAGTGGTCGCTGTAGCCGTCCGGGTTCACATTCTTGCTGGCGCTGCCCTTGGGCAGGCCGAAGCGTAGCGGGCCTTCGCCGGCGCGGTGGCTGACCATGGGGGCGTGGGCCTCGATGCGGGCGCTTCCCTCGACGACTTTGAGGCCGCTCTTTCCGGTGATGAGTCCAGGCGAGACGAAGATCTGGTCGAAGACGTTGGCGTCGCTGCCGAAATAGAGGGTGCCGTTGAGCGTCCTGGCCTGTCCGGTGCGGGATGTGGCGGGCTGGCAGAGGTATTCCCAGGCCAGGTTGTAGAACTTGGCGCTCTGCGCCCGGGCCACGTCGCCCTTGTCGCGCAGGGCCTGGGCGTGGACGGCAACGGACCGGTCGAAGGGGTCGTCGTTGAAATCGCCGAGGGCGACGACGGCGACGTCGTCGCCCTTCTTCTCGCGGATGCGCCCGTGCCAATAGGCGAGGGTTTCGCCGGCGGTGGCGCGGAACCCCGAGGAATATTCAGGGCCGTTGCCGGCTTCGGAGGAGCGTGACGGCCAGTGGTTGGCGAGGGCGACGATTTCCTTGCCTCCGGGGATGGCAAAGGTGATCTGGGTGATGTCCCGGGTGCCTGTGGAGCGCATCACCCAGTGGGAGAAAAGCTCGTCGGCCTTGGCCGTGAGCACGGCCGAGTCGTAGATGAAGGCGGTATCGACGCCCCGCTGGTCGCGGGAGGAGTCCACGTGCACCAGGGCATAGCGCCGGCCGGGGAGGGCGGTGTTGAGGGCGTCGGCCAGGGCCTGCAGGGCGAAGCGGTTTTCCACTTCGCAGACGCCGAGCAGGTCGGGTCCCTGGCCGTCCTTCATGAGCCGGATGATGGCGGCAAGCTGGGCGACCTTCCTGGCGAAGAGGGCCTTGGTCCAGCCCCGCAGGTCGTTGCGCATGGCCTTTGCCAGCCAGGGCTCGCGGCCTGGGTGGTTCTGGGGGGCGAAGAGGTTTTCGAGATTCCAGAAGGCGACCAGATAGGGCATGACGAGACTCCCTGAACGGTGCTGCCGCGGGGCAGCGATTGACGGAATTCCTTTTCATGCATTCTGCCTATGCCGGCAGCTTGCCGGCAATGGCCGGACAGGGCCGTGCGCTGGCGGGGGCTAGTTCCTCCGTATGAAAAGCATCTGACCACTTCGGTTCCTGAAGTGGCAATGAAAACTCCGAAAAAAACGCTTTCGCCGATAGCATTGATGCGCTAGTTGATTGAATTTATGTGAATTAATGTTTCTGGCACGGGAAATGCACCCCATCTCCGCCTAGCACAAGCCAAAAAACCAATCCCCCCAGCAGAGAGGACGCCGGCCGCCAGCCGGTAGTAAGACAAAGGGGGAAACATGGCGAACACCAACCTGATTTCGCTGGAACACGACGTCCGCATCGACGCGGCCGCCGAGCGCCTTTCCATGACGCGGCGCGAGTTCCTGCAGTTTTGCGCGGCCCTGGCCACGACCCTGGGCCTGCCCCAGGGCGCCGATGCGGCCGTGGCCGAGGCCGTGGCCGCCAAGCAGCGGCCCAGCGTCATCTGGCTGCACTTCCAGGAATGCACCGGCTGTTCCGAGTCCATGCTGCGGGCCGAGCACCCGACCCTGGAAAAGCTCATCCTCGACATCATCTCGCTGGATTACCACGAGACCCTCTTCGCCGCTGCCGGCCATCAGGTGGAGGCGGCCCGCCATGCGGCCATGGCGGCCAACAAGGGTAAATACATCCTGGTCGTCGAAGGGGCCATTCCCACCAAGGACAACGGCGTCTATTGCAAGATCGGCGGCAAGACCGCCATCGAACTGGTCAAGGAATGCGCCGCCGACGCCGCGGCGGTGATCGCCATCGGCTCCTGCGCCTCCTGGGGCGGCATGCCTTCCACCGATCCCAATCCCACCGGCGCCTCCGGCGTCGCCAAGGTGCTGGGCAAGCCGGTGGTGACCATTCCCGGTTGCCCGCCCAACCCCTACAACTTCCTGTCGACGGTGGTGCATTTCCTCACCTTCGGCAGCCTGCCGGCGGTGGATCAGCTGGGCCGTCCCAAGTTCGCCTATTCCCGCCTCATCCACGAGAACTGCGAGCGCCGCGCCCACTTCGACGCCGGCCGCTTCGCCATGGAATTCGGCGACGAGGGCCACCGCAAGGGCTACTGCCTCTACAAGCTGGGCTGCAAGGGGCCGGAAACCTACGCCAACTGTTCGGTCATCATGTTCGGCGACGCCGGCGCCGGCACCTGGCCGGTGGCCTGCGGCCACCCCTGCATCGGCTGCACGGAGCAGGGCGTGGGCTTCCAGAAGCCCATCCATACCGTGGCCAAGCTGAAGAACATCGAGCCCAGCGTCTTCCTGCCGCGCATCGCCGAGGAGAAGGGCGTCGGCGCCAGCCTCGGGTCCGCCGCCGTGCTGGCGGCGGTGGCGGGGGCCGCCGCCGGGGCGGGCGCCATGGTGGCCAAGAACCTCGGCTTGTCGCACAAGGCCGAGCAGATGGAAGAAGCCAAGCAGTCCGGCGAAAAGACGGAGGTCTGAAATGACCACTAGGCGCAATTTCCTGAAAGGCTGCCTGGCCGGCGGCGCGGCGGCGGCCGCGGCGGTGGTGCCGGAAGCCGCTTCGGCCCGGGAGACGCTCCAGCGTCCGCCGGAAGCCCTCGGCCTGCTCTACGACGCCACCCTCTGCGTCGGTTGCCAGGCCTGCGTCGCCGCCTGCAAGCAGGCCAACGAGAATCCCGCCGAGTTCAACGTCCTCGACAAGTTGTGGGATACGCCGCTCGATACCAGCGGCCACACCTTCAACCTGATCAAGATGTACCGGCACGGCACCATGGAGACGAAGGACGCCGAAGAGAACGGCTTCGCCTTCATGAAGACCTCGTGCATGCACTGCGCCGACCCGTCCTGCGTCTCCGCCTGCCCGGTGTCGGCCATGACCAAGAATCCGGAAACCGGCGTCGTCGGCTACGATGCGGACGCCTGCATCGGTTGCCGCTACTGCGTCGCCGCTTGCCCCTTCGGCATTCCCAAGTACCAGTATGATTCGCCCACGGGCAAGATCGGCAAGTGCGAGCTGTGCCGCCATCGCCACAAGGACGGCCACTATTCGGCCTGCGCCGAGGTCTGCCCCACCGGCGCCACCCTTTTCGGCCGCACCGAGGACCTGCTGGCCGAGGCCAAGCGGCGGCTGGCCCTGAAGCCCGGCGAATGGACGACCATTCCCCGCGGCCGCCTGCGCCACGCCCAGGAGAGGGTGCTCGCCGGCGGCGAGGACGGCAAGGGCGCCAAGCATCGCCGCGGCTGGCGCGACGAGCCGGACCAGAGCTACCAGGCCCAGGTCGGCAACTACCTGCAGCACGTCTATGGCGAGACGGAATACGGCGGCACCCAGGTGCTCAAGCTGTCGGCGGTGAATTTCGAGAAGGTGGGCATGCCCGACCTACCGCCCCAATCGTCGGCCGCCACCTCGGAAACCATCCAGCACACCCTGTACGGCGGGCTGATCATGCCCATCGCCGTTCTCGGGGCGCTGACCTTCGTCGCCAAGCGCAATGTCGTGCCGGACGATGAAGAACAGAAGGGAGGGCAGTGACATGAGCAGCCATCACCATGCAGCCCCGGCCCCGGTCGGCGGCCGGCTCTTCAACACGGCCACCTTCGTCTGTGGCGTGCTGATCGCGGTCATGGTCGCCATCCTCATCACCCGCTTCATCTTCGGGCTGGGGGCGGTGACCAACCTCAACGACGGCTACCCCTGGGGCATCTGGGTGGTCTTCGACGTCATCATCGGCTCCGCCTTCGCCTGCGGCGGCTTCTCGGTGGCCATGCTGGTCTACATCTTCAACAAGGGCCAGTACCACCCCATGGTGCGGCCGGCCCTGCTGGCCAGCCTCTTCGGCTACACCCTGGCCGGCGTCGGCGTGCTCTTCGACCTTGGCCGCTACTGGAACTTCTGGCACATCCTGTGGCCCACCTACGCCAACCCGAACTCGGTCATGTTCGAGGTGGCGCTGTGCATCTCGGCCTACATCATCGTCATGTGGATCGAGTTCTCGCCGGTGTTCCTGGAACAGTGGGGCCTGAAGGACGCCAAGAAGAAGCTCAACCGGGTGCTCTTCTTCTTCATCGCCCTCGGCACGCTGCTGCCGATGATGCACCAGTCCTCCCTGGGCACCCTGCTGGTGGTCATGGGCGGCCAGGTGAATCCCCTCTGGCAGACGCCCGTCGTGCCGCTCCTCTACCTGCTGACCGCTGTCACCATCGGTTACGGCGTGGTGTTGTTCGAATCCTGCGTGGCCTCTTCCGCCTATCGCCGGGAGATCGAACTGCACCTGCTGGAGCCCATGGCCAAGATCATGCTCGGCATGCTCACCGTCTATCTGGTGGTGCGGGTGATCGACCTAGCGGTTCGCGGCGCCCTCGGCCACGCCTTCGCCCCCAGCCTGGAAGCCTTCTTCTTCTGGGTGGAAACGGGGCTCTTCGTGGCGCCCTACCTGCTCATCGGCAACACGAGCGCCCGCCGCAACCCGGCCCGCCTCTTCCTGGCCGGCGTCGCCATCATGCTCGGCGGCGTCTTCCTGCGGGTCAACGGCTTCCTCATCGGTTACGACACCGGCCCGGGCTGGAACTACTTCCCGTCCATCGCCGAAATGCTGGTCACCGCGGGCATGTTCGCCCTTGAAGTGCTCGGCTACATCATCATCACCCGCCGCTTCCCGGTGCTGCCCCGCGAGGGCGTGGCCGCGGCCCACTGAATTCCAGGGATAGGAGAGAAAAATGACCCCCTCGCTCACTACGTTCGCTGCCCCCCAAGGGGGCGCCGCCTCCTTCAGGGCGGCCTTTCAGGAGGCTTAACATGTCCAAACGAGTCACCATCGACCCGATCACCCGCATCGAGGGCCACCTGCGCGTCGACGTGGAAGTGGACGGCGGCCGCGTCAAGAAGGCCTGGGCCTCCGGCCAGATGTGGCGGGGTGTCGAGAACATCCTCATCGGCCGCGACCCGCGCGATGCCTGGGCCATCACCCAGCGCATCTGCGGCGTGTGCACCACGGTGCACGCCATCACCTCCGTGCGGGCGGTGGAAAACGCCCTGCAACTGGAAGTGCCGGTCAATGCCCAGTACATCCGCAACATGATCATGCTGGCCCACGCCGTCCATGACCATATCGTCCATTTCTACCACCTCTCGGCCCTCGACTGGGTGGATGTGGTGTCGGCCCTCAAGGCCGACCCGGACAAGGCCGCCAGCCTGGCGCAGAGCCTCACCAACTGGAACGGCAACAGCAAGCAGGAATTCAAGAAGGTGCAGGAAAAGCTGAAGGGCTTCGTCGGTACCGGCCAGCTCGGCATCTTCACCAACGGCTACTGGGGCCACCCGGCCATGAAGCTGACGCCGGAGGTGAACCTCCTGGCCACCGTGCACTACCTGCAGGCCCTGGAAGTGCAGCGCTACGCCAACAAGATCGTCGCCATCCTCGGCTCCAAGTCCCCCCACATCCAGAACCTGGCGGTGGGCGGCGTCGCTAACCCGCTGTCGGTCGATTCCCAGTCGGTGCTCACCGTCGAGCGCCTGCTGGCGGTCAAGGAGTGGATCGACAAGCTGGACGACTTCGTCAAGAACGTCTATCTCATCGACGTCGGCGCCATCGGCGCCTTCTACGCCGACTGGACCAAGTACGGCAAGGGCATTACCGACTACCTGTGCGTGCCGGACGTGCCCCTCGACAGCAAGGGCACCCAGTTCGCCCTGCCCGGCGGCTACATCCCCAATGGCGACATCGCCGCCTACAAGCCGATCAAGACCTTCGGCGACAAGTATTTCATCGACGGCGTGTCGGAAGCGGTCAAGCACTCCTGGTACGAGTACGGCGGCGGCGACGACAAGTCCCTGCACCCCTGGAAGGGCGAGACCAAGCCCAAGTACACCGACTTCCAGGACGCCGGCAAGTATTCCTGGCTGAAGTCGCCGACCTTCTACGGCAAGCCCATGCAGGTCGGCCCCCTGGCCCGGGTCCTCAACATGTACGCGGCCGGCCACGAGCCGACCAAGAAATACGCCACGGCGGCGCTGGACCTGGTCTCCAAACTCGCCGGCGCCAAGGTCGGCGTCGATGCCCTCCATTCCACCATCGGCCGTCACGCGGCCCGGGCCGTGGGCTGCTGCGTGCAGATGGACGAACTGAAGAACCAGTGGGACCTGCTGCTGGCCAACATGGCCAAGGGCGACCTCAAGACCTACAACAAGCCGACTTTCCCCAAGGGCGAGCAGATGGGGGTCGGCTTCCACGAAGCGCCCCGCGGCGTGCTGTCCCACTGGGTGGTCATCGATTCCGGCAAGATCAAGAACTACCAGTGCGTCGTGCCCACCACCTGGAATGCCGCGCCGCGCAACGAAAAGGACGTTCCCGGCGCCTACGAGGCCTGCCTCCTCGACAACCCGGTGGCGGACCCCGAGAAGCCCCTGGAAGTGCTGCGCACGGTGCACTCCTTCGACCCCTGCCTGGCCTGTGCCGTGCATGTGGTGGACCAGGAGAACAATCCGGTGGTGACCGTCAAGGCTGCTTGATTTAACGCAACGAGTTCCGTCGCTTGGGGCGCGATACTTATCGCGCCCTTTTTTTAGTTTTGGCCGCCGCTGCGCGGCTTCACGTCGGCGACGCCGACATGAGCCTGCACTGGATACCGGCGATTTTCCTGGAGTTGGCATGCGCGTAGTGGTTCTCGGGATCGGCAACATCCTCCTCTCCGACGAAGGGGTCGGCGTCCGCGTCGTCGAGCGGCTGGAGGCGGACTACGCCCTGCCGGCCGGCGTCGAGGTCATCGACGGCGGCACCTGCGGCATGGAAATGCTGGAGCAACTGGAAAACCTCGACGCCCTCATCGTCGTCGATTGCGTCCGCCACGGCCAGCCCCCGGGGACGCCGGTTCTGCTCAAGGGCGACGACGTGCCGGTCTTCTTCAAAACCAAGCTGTCGCCCCACCAGGTCGGTCTCTCCGACGTGCTGGCCAGCCTCGAATTCACCGGCCGGGCACCCAAGCAAACCGCCATCGTCGGCATCCAGCCCGCTTCCATGGAACTGGGCATGGAACTGACGCCGACGGTGGCGCCCCGGCTGCCGGAACTGGTGGCCATGACCGTGGCCGAACTGCGCGGCCTGGGTCTCGACGTACGGGAGCGCGGCTGATGTGCCTGTCCGTTCCCATGCAGGTGGTGGCCTGGGAGGGCGAGGGCGACTTCGCCTGGGTCGAGCGCCACGGCGAGCGGCAGCGCCTCAACATGATGCTCGTCGGCCCCCAGCCGGTGGGCACCTGGGTCCTCTGCTCCCTGGGTTTCGCCAAGGAAGTGGTGGAGGCGGAGCAGCTGGCGCTCATCGAGGAGGCCCTGGAAGCCCTGGCGGCCTCCCTCGACGGGGACTATGATCCCGATCGCTATTTCCAGGACTTGAGCCGCCCTTGACCGAACGCCTCCGCCAGCCTGCCCTGGCCCCACCGCCGATCCGCCCTGCCGTGCCCCTGGAAGCGGACCCCACCGCCTTCCTGGAAAGCCACTACCAGCAGGTCTGGGAAACCCGCATGCAGGACCTGCCCTTCGTCAACCCGGCCCTGACGGTGAAGGCAGTGGGCTTCCGGCAGGTGGAAGGGGACTGGCTGGGGGTGATGGTGACGCCCTGGTTCCTCAACCTCTTCCTGCTCTCCGGCGGCGGCAGGCTGTGGGGCGACATTCCGGCCGGGGAGCGGCGCTACCTCAATCTCCCCTGCGGCACCCTGCAATTCATCGCCGACGATGACCCGGAGCTCGGCCCCTACCAGTACTGCCCGCTGATTGCCCCGGTCACCGACATCCCGGACATGGCCACCGCCTTCCAGGCGGCGAAGGACGCCCTGGCCGCGGTCTTCGTGCCGCCGCCGGCGGCAGAAGACGAGGCGGCGGCGAAGCCCGAGCCGCTGCCGGTGGTCGCCGACCCGACCCCGTCGCGGCGGGCCTTCTTCCGGCGCCTGGCGGGCAAGCGCTAGGCCTGGCTGCCCTGGAGGTGCTGGCGGTAGAGCGCCAGGTACTGCTCGTCCGCCTTCTTCAGGCGGTCGGCGGCGAGGCGGAAGAAGATCCTGAGCATGCGCGTCTGCAGTTCCGGCGAAGCGTGGTGCAGGGCGTCGTAGGGCCACTTGCCCACCGTCACTTCCGATTCGGCGATGACGGTGGCGGCGCGGGGGGCGGGGGTCTTCTCGGCGAAGGCCAGTTCGCCGAAGAGGGTGCCCGGGGCCAGCAGGCTGATGACCTTGCCCTGCTGGGTGACCTTGGCGTCGCCGTCGAGGAGCATGTAGCAGGAGCGGGCGGGGGCGCCTTCCTGGATCAGGATGGTGCCCTTGGGCACCTGGTACCACTTGGAGAGGCGCAGCAACTCCCAAAGCTGGGCATCGTTCAATTCCTCCAGCAGGGCGAGCTGGCGCAGGCGGCCGTAGGTTTCCGCCTGGGCCGGGCGGCGGGCCTGGTGGGCGGCGGGGCCGGCCGGCGCGGTCGCCCGAAGGCGGGGCAGCAGGCCGGTGAGGGCCTTGAGCACCTCGTTCCAGTTGGGGAAGCGGTCTTCCAGGCTGCGCGCCAGCATGCCATCGACAAAGGCTTCCAGTTCCGCCGGCAGGTCCGGGCGCAGGCTGCGCAGGGCCGGGCGCTCGCCGTTCATGATGGCGTACATGAGGCCGGCCTGGTTCTCGGCGGTGAAGGGCAGGCGGGCGGTGAGGAGCTTGAAGAGTACGGCGCCCAGGGCGTAGATGTCGGCCTGGGGGGTGACCCAGCTGCGGAATAGCTCCGGCGCCATGTAGGCGAGCGACCCGATGTCCATGACCTGGGTGGAGTCTTCCTTGGTCCAGTAGGCGGCGCCGAAGTCGCCCACCTTCACTTCGCCGGGGCCCACGTACTGCAGGTTGGCGGGCTTGATGTCGCGGTGGATGACACCGCTGCGGCAGGCATAGTCGAGGGCGCTGGCGCACTTGTAGATCAGCTCCAGGACTTCCTGCACCGGCTTCAGGGTGTCGGGCCGGGTGAAGGGGTCGAGGGTGCCCTGGGGCAGGTATTCCATCACCAGCCAGGCAGTGTCGGGCCCGATGCCGGCGTCGAAGACTTCGACGATGTAGGGGTGCTTGAGGCTGCCGGCGATGTGCACCTCGTTCAGCCAGGCCTTGCGGGTGGCGGCGTTATCCGCGGTGTCGCTGAAGATGGAGGGATGGGCCACCTTGATGGCCACCTCCCGCTGGTTGAACTGGTCGTGGCCGAGATAGACGACGCCGCTGGCGCCGCTGCCGATTTCCCGGCGGATTTCGTAGCGCTGCTGCAGGCCGGCGGGAAGCGCGATGGTCGCGGGCTGGCCGGCCTCGGGCACGTCAGTCTTCCTTCTCGTAGACGACGTCGGCGCGGCGGTTCTCGGCCCAGGATTCCTCGTCGTGGCCCTTGAGCTTGGGCCGGGCCTCGCCCAGGGTGAGCACCCTGACCTGTTTCTCCCCGACGCCCTGGTCCACCAGGGACTGGCGCACTACCTCGGCGCGCTTGAGGCCCAGGCGCTTGTTGAAGTCGGCGCTGCCGCGCTCGTCGGCGTTGCCCTCGATGCGTACCCGGGCTTCGGGGTGGGCGGCCAGGTAGCGGGCATGGGCCCGCAGCATGGGGTTGAAGTCGGCCTTGAGGTCGGCGCTGTTGTAATCGAAATACACGCTGCGCTGGGTGCGCAGGCCGGCCTCGTCGATCTTCATGGCCGGGGCGCCACCCGCCTCGGCGCCGGCGGCCTTGACCGGGGCGACGGCGGGGTCGTTCTGCTGCAGCTCCGGCGGCACCGGCTGGCCGAGGAGGCCCGGATGGACCTTGAGGGTGCCCTTCTGGGAAAGGGGTGTCGTCGCTGGCGGCGCCGAGGAGCAGGCCGCCAGGAGGGTGGAGAGCAGGGCGGCGAGGGGCAGGGACGGGCGCATATCCTTGTTTTTCCGGCGACTTGGGGAAGGCGCGATGATAGCTTTTTGCCGCCTTTCCGGCCAGTGGTGGGCCTTATTCAGTATTGCGATAAGTTCATTATCAATCCATCTTTGTCGTTATATCAGTGTCCGTTAAAGTACGGCGGTTCCCCGTGAAAGGATTGCCATGACCAAATTCTTACGCTCCCTGGCCGTATTCCTGGCGGTCGGCGCCGTCGGCACGGCACGGGCCGACGTGACCCTGCTCAACGCTTCCTACGACGTGGCCCGCGACGTTTACAAGGACTACAACCCGCTTTTCCAGAAATACTGGAAGGCCAAGACCGGCGAGGCCGTCGAGCTGAAGCAGTCCCACGGCGGTTCCACCAAGCAGGTGCGCGCCGTGGCTGACGGCCTGGAGGCGGACGTGGTGACCATGAACCAGGCCAACGACATCGAGTTCCTGGCGGAAAAGGGCCTGGTAGCCAAGGACTGGGCGAAGAAATTCCCCAACAATGCCTCCCCCTATACCTCGGCCATGGTCTTCATCGTCAGGAAGGGCAACCCGAAGAACATCAAGGACTGGAGCGACGTGGCGGCCCCCGGCGTGCAGATGATCATCCCCCATCCCAAGAACACCGGCAACGGCCGCAACACCTACCTTTCCGCCTGGGCCTGGGCGCTCCGGCAACCAGGCGGCAGCGACAAGTCCGCCCAGGAATTCCTCGGCAAGCTTCTCAAGAATGCTCCCCTCTTCGCTTCCGGCGGCCGCGACGCCACCACTACCTTCATGCAGCGCAAGATCGGCGACGTCCTCATCACCTTCGAGTGCGAAGCCGAGTTGATCGCCAAGGAGTTCGGCAAGGGCGAGTTCGAGGTGGTCTATCCCAGCCTGACCCTGCAGACCGAATTCCCGGTGGCGGTGGTGGAGAAGGTGGTGGACAAGAAGGGCACACGCAGGCAGGCGGAGGCTTACCTGGAGCATCTGTGGTCCAAGGAGGGCCAGGAGAACGCCGCCCAGAACTACCTGCGCCCCCGCGACCCCGAACTGCTGAAGAAGTACGCCGCCCAGTTCCCCGCAGTGAAGACCTTCACCGTCGACGAGGTCTTCGGCGGCGCCAGCAAGGCCTTCGCCGCCCACTTCAAGGACGGCGGCAGCTTCGACCAGATCTACGCGCAGAAGTAGGCCCGGCTTTTTTCGTCTCCGGGGGCTCCTGACGGGGGCCCCTCGTCTTTCCATGGCTACCAAGACCCACCGCGTCCTCCCAGGCTTCGGCCTCGCCCTCGGCTACACCCTGGTGTACCTGTCGCTCCTCATCCTGCTGCCCCTGGGCGGCATGGTGCTGAAGACGGCCGACCTGGGTTTCGCCCAGATCCTCGACATCGCCCTCGGCGAGCGGGCCCTGGCCTCCTTCCGCGTCACCTTCGGGGCCTCCCTCGCCGCGGCCCTGGTGAATGCGTTCTTCGGCCTCATCGTCGCCTGGTGCCTGGTACGCTACTCCTTCCCCGGCAAGCGTTTCGTCGATGCCCTGGTGGATCTGCCCTTCGCCCTGCCGACGGCGGTGGCCGGCATCACCCTGGCCACCCTCTACGCCGGCAATGGCTGGCTGGGGCGCTTCATCGAGCCCCTCGGCTTCAAGGTGGCCTATACGCCCTGGGGCATCGTCGTGGCGCTCACTTTCGTCACCCTGCCTTTCGTCGTGCGCACCCTGCAGCCGGTGATCGAGGACATCGAGGCCGAGGTGGAAGAGGCAGCGGCCTCCCTCGGCGCCTCCCGCTGGCAGACCTTCACCAAGGTGATCTTCCCGGCCATCGCCCCGGCGCTGCTCACCGGCTTCGCCCTGGCGTTTTCCCGGGCCGTCGGCGAGTACGGCTCGGTCATCTTCATCGCCGGCAACATGCCCCTCATTTCCGAGATCACGCCGCTCCTCATCATCTCCAAGCTGGAACAGTACGACGTGCTGGGCGCCACGGCCCTGGCGGTGGTCATGCTGGCCATCTCCTTCTGCCTGCTGCTGGCCATCAACGCCCTGCAGTGGTGGGCTGCCAACCGGCACAAGAATGCCGAGCCCCTCGAAGCGGCGGCGGCCAGAGCGGCGGGAGGGGCGGCATGACCCGCCGCCGCGCCACCGAGGAACCGCGCTGGGTCCGTTACGCCCTGCTGGCGACGGGTCTCGGTTTCCTCTTCTTCTTCCTCGGCCTGCCGCTCCTGGCGGTCTTTGTCGAAGCCTTCGCCCAGGGCCTGCCGGCCTACCTGGAGGCCCTTCGGGAACCCGAAGCCCGCTCGGCCATGTTCCTCACCATCGGCATCGCCCTGGCCGTGCTGCCTTTCAACGTCCTCTTCGGCGTCGCCGCGGCATGGGCCATCGCCAAGTTCGACTTCAAGGGCAAGAGCCTGCTCCTCACCCTCATCGACCTGCCCTTCGCGGTGAGCCCGGTGGTGGCGGGACTCGTCTTCATCCTCCTCTTCGGCGCCCAGGGCACCCTCGGTCCCTGGCTCTCCGCCCACGACGTCAAGATCATCTTCGCCGTGCCGGGCATGATCATCGCCACCCTCTTCATCACCTTCCCCTTCATCGCCCGGGAGCTGATTCCCCTGATGCAGGCCCAGGGCCGGGAGGAGGAAGAGGCGGCGGTGTCCCTCGGCGCCTCGGGCTGGCAGATGTTTTGGCGGGTGACCGTGCCCAACATCAAGTGGGGCCTCCTCTACGGCGTCATCCTCGCCAACGCCCGGGCCATGGGCGAATTCGGGGCGGTGAGCGTGGTCTCCGGCCACATCCGCGGCGAGACCAACACCCTGCCCCTGCATGTGGAAATCCTCTACAACGAGTACAACCAGATCGGCGCCTTCGCCGCCGCTTCGGTGCTGGCCTTGCTCGCCCTGGTGACGCTGGTGGCCAAGACCGTCGTCGAGTGGCGGATGAAGAAGGAAACGGAAATGCTGACCGCCGACCTGCCCCCGGAGAAGACCCAATGAGCATCGAAATCCGCAACATCTCCAAGCGCTTCGGCAATTTCGTCGCCCTCGACGGCATCACCCTCGACATCCCCACCGGCGAACTGGTGGCCCTGCTGGGCCCCTCCGGCTGCGGCAAGACGACGCTGCTGCGCATCATCGCCGGCATGGAAACGCCCGATGGCGGCGACGTGCTCTTCTCCGGCGCCGAGGCCACCCACCTGCACGCCCGGGAGCGCCAGGTGGGCTTCGTCTTCCAGCACTACGCGCTGTTCCGCCACATGACGGTGTTCGAGAACGTCGCCTTCGGCATGCGCGTCAAGCCGCGGAAGGAGCGCCCGGCGGAGGCCGAGATCAGGCGCCGGGTCATGGAACTCCTCGGCCTCGTCCAGCTCGACTGGCTGGCCGACCGCTATCCCTCGCAGCTTTCCGGCGGCCAGCGCCAGCGCATCGCCCTGGCCCGGGCCCTGGCGGTGGAGCCCAAGGTGCTGCTGCTGGACGAGCCCTTCGGGGCCCTCGACACCAAGGTGAGGAAGGAACTGCGCCGCTGGCTGCGCCGCCTCCACGACGACATGCACATCTCCAGCGTCTTCGTCACCCACGACCAGGAAGAGGCCCTGGAGGTGGCCGACCGGGTGGTGGTCATGAACCACGGCCGCATCGAGCAGATCGGTTCGCCGGACGAGGTCTATTCCAACCCGGCCTCGCCCTTCGTGTACCAGTTCCTGGGTAACGTGAACGTCTTCCACAGCCGGCTCCACGGCGGCTTCGCCGAGGTGGAACGGGGGGCGGAGAGCCGCGACGCCACCGCCTTCGTCCGCCCCCACGATATCGAGATCGCCCATCACCAGATGGAGGCCGGGCTGCCGGCGGAAGTGCAGCACGTGCATCCCATCGGCCCGGTGGTGCGGGTGGAGCTTTGCCACCAGAGCGAGATCGTCGAGGTCGAGCTTTCCCGGGAACGCCACGACGTGCTGCAACTGGCCGCCGGCCAGCGGGTGTGGTTCCGGCCCCGCCAGATGAAGGTCTTCGGCGCCCCGGAAGCCGCCGCCGAGGCCCCGGGCCGGCTGCCCTTCCTGTTCTGACCGGGCGCCGGAAGGGCGTCCGGGGCGGGTGTTATAATCCGCGGCCAATCCGCCCTCATTGTGTTCCGCATCCGGTGATCTTCGCCCTCGGCATCAACCATCATTCGGCGCCCCTCGCCATCCGCGAGCGGGTGGCCTTCCACGCCGAGAGCCTGCCCAAGGCCCTGATGCACCTGGTGGACGCCAAGCCGGTGAAGGAGGCCGCCATCCTCTCCACCTGCAACCGCATGGAACTGTACTGCACTACCGACGCCCCGGAAGCGGCGGCGGACTGGCTGGCGGAGTACCACCGGGTGGGGCGCCACGAGATCCAGCCCTACCTCTACACCTACCAGCAGCCGGAGGCCGTGCGTCATGCCTTCCGGGTGGCCAGCGGCCTCGACTCCATGGTCATCGGCGAGCCCCAGATCCTCGGCCAGATGAAGGACGCGGTGCGGGTGGCGGAGGAGGCGGGCACCCTCGGCACCCATCTGCACAAGCTTTTCCAGCGCTCCTTCGCGGTGGCCAAGGAAGTGCGCAGCACCACCGCCATCGGCGCCAACATCGTCTCCATGGCGGCGGCGGGGGTCCACCTCGCCGAGCGCATCTTCGAATCCATCGCCGACCAGCGGGTGCTCTTCATCGGCGCCGGCGAGATGATCGAACTCTGCGCCGCCCATTTCTGCGCCCAGAACCCGCGCCAGGTGACCATCGCCAACCGCACCCTGGAGCGCGGCCAGGCCCTGGCCGAGCGCTTCAACGCCCGGGCCGTGCGCCTGGACGAGCTGGCCGAGCTGCTGCCCCAGCACGACATCGTCGTCTCCTGCACCGCCAGCCCCCTGCCCATCATTGGCCTGGGCATGGCCGAGCGGGCGGTGAAGGCGCGCCGCCACCGGCCCATCTTCATGATCGACCTGGCGGTGCCGCGGGACATCGAGGTGGAAGTGGGCGAACTCGACGATGTCTTCCTCTACACCGTGGACGACCTTGCCCAGGTGGTGGAGAGCGGGCTGGAAAGCCGCCAGGCGGCGGTGGTCCAGGCGGAGGCCATCATCGCCGCGCGGGTGGAGAATTTCCTGTCCTGGCTGGATTCCCGGGACGCGGTGCCCCTCATCCGCTCCCTGCGCGATGCCACCGAGCGCATGCGCCGCCACGAAATGGAACACGCCCTGAAGCTCCTGGCCCGGGGCGACGCGCCGGACAAGGTGCTGGAGCAGCTCTCCCAACGGCTGGCCAACAAGTTTCTCCATACCCCCACCCAGGCCCTCAACCTGGCGGAAGGGCAGGAGCGGCACGAACTGCAGGCGGCGGTGGCCCGCCTGTTCCACCTACACGGCGGGGAATAGGCTGCCCTGGAGCGCGGCCGGCAGCGGGCCGATCGCCACCTCGATGCGGTTGCGGCCGTTGCGCTTGGCCGCCAGCAGGGCTTCGTCGGCGGCCTGGATGAGGGCGTCGCCGCTGCCGTGGTCGCGCAGGGAGGCGATGCCGCCGCTGAAGGCGGCGCGCAGGGTGCCATGGCTGTGGGCGTGGGGCAGGGCGGCGAAATCCTCGCGGATGCGGTTGAGCAACATCTCGGCCCGGAGCGTTTCGGTACCGGGCAGGGCAATGATGAATTCCTCGCCGCCGTAGCGGCCGACGAGATCGCTGCTGCGCAGGCGTCCCCGCAGCAGCCAGGCGAGGCTGCGGATGACCTGGTCCCCCACCGGGTGGCCGTAGCTGTCGTTGATGCTCTTGAAGCGGTCGATGTCGATCATCGCCACCGTCAGCGACCCCGCCGGGGCCTGGTCGCGGATCATCTCGTCGAGCAGGTGCTTCGACGCCGAGTGGTTGAGGAGCCCGGTCAGGCTGTCGTGGCGGCCGGAGTAGAGCATCTCCCGGTAGCGCTCGATCTTGGTCTTCACCACCGAGGCCAGGATGATGGGGTTGACCGGTTTGGTGAGGAACTGGTCGCCCCCCAGGCGCAGGGCCTCCACCTGCTGGGCGATGTCGGTCTCGCTGGAGAGGTACACCACCGGCAGGGAATGGTATTGGGGAATCTGGCGCAGGGCCCGGGTGACCTCGACGCCGGTGCAGAAGGGCATGTACATGTCCATGAGCACGATGTCGGGGCGGTATTTCACGGTGGCGTCGAGGAGGTGGCGGGGATCGCTGATGGCGTGGCTGTCGATGCCGTGCTGGGAGAGGGAGCGGCGGATATGGGCGACGGCGGTGGCGGAGTCCTCCACCACCAGCACCCGCGGCACATCCTGCTCCCGGGCCTGGACCAGGTCGAGGATGCGGGACAGGACGTCGCTGATCTTGTCCCCCACGGGGACGCAGGCGTCAGCCCCGGCCCGCTGCAGGAGGACGATGGTCTCCAGTTGGGCAGGCACCGACAGGCAGTAGAAATAGCTCGCCGGGAATTCGCCCCGCAACTGGCGGATGGCGGCCACCGCCTCGGCCGGGTAGCCGCCCCCCTCGCGGTCGGGGACGAAGATCACCGCCAGGGGCGGCTCCTGCTCCGGGGGGCGGTCGTCCCAGCGCATCTCCCGGGGGCGGAAGCCGTAGAAGGCCAGTTGCTCCTCCAGGGAGGCCGTCCATGGATGGCCGGGGCGGGAAACCACCAGGACGTCGCGGGGGCGGTTCCAGGCCCCGTCGTCCGGAGCTTCCGGGTCGGAACTGCGGCGGCTGGCGACGGCGGGGATTTCGTGGCGGCGCAGCTCCCGCAGGATGGCGGCGAGTTGCCGGTCGATGGCGCCGGCCCGGTCTTCCGACAGGGGGTGGGTGACGGCGCCGCTGAAGAGGGTGAGGGCGGTGTTCTCCAGTTCCTGGCAGGCACGCACCAGCCCCGGCATCTGCTGGCGGGCGATCTGCTCGGCGAGGCCGTTGAGGGACAGGGTGAACTCGACGAAGGTATCGAAATCCCCGTTCGCCAGATAATGCTTCCAGCGCAGTTCGAGGCTTTCGGCGAGGGCGATGAGGGCGTGGGGAATGGAAGGGGGCATGGCTTCGATCGAATCTGCGGATTATTCGCCGGTGCCATTGCCGACGCAAGGCCATCCGTCACCGACCGGCGGCGATCTCGGGTACACTACCGCCCTCCCTGCAGCCACCCGCATTCCGGCCTGGGGGTCATATTCTATCGGCATTGCCGCTCCCTGTCCTGCCCCGCCTGATCCAAGCCATGAAGGCCAGCATCCGCCTCAAACTCGACCATCTGTCCGACCGCCTGGAAGAGATCGATCGCCTCCTGGCGGCCGAGAACGCCGCGGCGGACATGGACCAGTTCCGCCGCCTCTCCCGGGAGCGCGCCGAACTGGAGCCGGTGGTCGCCCACTACGGCGAATTCCGCAGGGCCGAGGGCGACATCGCCGAGGCCCAGGCCATGCTGGCGGACCCGGACCTGCGGGACTTCGCCGAAGAGGAGCTGGCCGCCGCCCGCAGCCGCCTGCCGGAACTGGAGCTGGAACTGCAGAAGCTGCTCCTGCCGCGGGATCCCAACGACGAAAAGAGCGTCATCCTGGAAATCCGGGCCGGTACCGGCGGCGACGAGTCGGCGCTGTTCGCCGGCGACCTCTTCCGCATGTACAGCCGTTTCGCCGAGCGCCAGCGCTGGCAGGTGGAAGTCCTGTCGGCCAGCGAATCGGACCTCGGCGGCTACCGGGAAATCATCTGCCGTCTCGCCGGGGCGGGGGCCTATTCCCGGCTCAAGTTCGAGTCCGGCGGCCATCGCGTGCAGCGGGTGCCGGAAACCGAGACCCAGGGCCGTATCCACACCTCCGCCTGCACCGTGGCCGTCATGCCCGAGGCCGATGAGGTGGGCGACGTCGAACTCAATCCCGCCGACCTGCGCATCGACACCTTCCGCGCCTCCGGCGCCGGCGG
>JRYJ01000531.1_pt1 | contig 31484 bp, 32 predicted proteins | sample 235371 | NCBI WGS metagenome assembly JRYJ01 (sample SAMN03074219, study PRJNA261477) | activated sludge metagenome | biome: Wastewater Treatment Plant; feature: Wastewater; material: Activated sludge; isolation source: activated biomass of a wastewater treatment plant treating hydrocarbon... ... | reverse complement strand
CCGCTGGTACGACTATTCGCGGGCGCGCGACGCGATGTTCGCGGCGACCGACACCTCGTGGGCGCCGTGGTTCGTGGCGCGCTCGGACGACAAGAAGCGGGCGCGGCTGAACATCATCCGCCACTTGCTGAGCCAGATTCCCTACGAGGACGTGCCGCGCGAAAAGGTTAAGCTGCCGAAACGGCAAAAGGCCGGCGACTATCAGGAACCGAACTATCCGTTCAAATTCGTTCCCGAAACGTGTTGATGCCTCGAAAGCTGTGCAACACCATGCCGATTCTGCCGGCAACCTCATTGATCCAGTCACTGCGCCAGTTCTTCGAGCACTGCCCCGAGGAACTGGTCTGCGTTTATCTTTATGGCAGCCAGGCGCGCGGCACGTCCGGTCCGGCCAGATCGGTGCGAATTCGCCCGCTCCCTCGCCTGTTTGTAGGCAAGGAGGCGGGTTGCCGACGTTTGTCAGGTCACCGGTTCCAACCGGACGGCGCCGGGACCACTTCATAGACCACGTTCGGGCCGTCGTAGCTGGGGACGTAGTAGGTGCCGCCGCAGTTCTGGTAGGTCACGCCATCGGCGACGATGGTGCTGCAACTTGGCTTTATTTTTTAATTATACGGCGACCACCGAGAATCGACCCCAGGACACCGCGCAGGATCTGCTTGCCGATTTCCCGGCCGACGGTGCCGGCGACGCCACGGACGGCGCTCTTGGCGGCCGCCTCGATGACGCCTTCGCGGCGGCCGCCGCGGGGGCCGGTACTGCCGCCGAGCAGGTCGCCGAGACCGCCGAAGAAGCCGCCGCCCGACTCTTGCTCGGGCGCCGGCGGGGGTTCTGGGGCCCGCCGTGGCGGCACGCCGACATGGCCGCCGCCCCCGCCGCCGGCCGGAGCGGGAATGGCGCCGGGGCCGGCCGGCCTGGGTGCAGCGGGTTTGCCCTTGAGAGCCTCGTAGGCGGATTCCCGGTCCACCGCCTGGCCGTAGGCGGCAAGCAGGGGCGACGCCTGGATGGCAGCGCGGCGCTCGTCGGCGGTCAACGGGCCGAGGCGGGAGGCCGGCGGGAAGATGAGGCTGCGTTCCACCACGTTGGGCCGCCCCTTCTCGTCGAGGAAGGAGACCAGGGCCTCGCCGACGCCGAGTTCGGTGATGGCGGTGGCCGCGTCGAACTTGGGGTTGGCGCGCATGGTTTCGGCGGCCGACTGAACGGCCTTCTGGTCCCGCGGGGTGAAGGCGCGCAGGGCGTGCTGGACGCGGTTGCCGAGCTGGCCGAGGATATTTTCCGGCACGTCGAGGGGGTTCTGGGTGACGAAATAGACGCCGACACCCTTGGAGCGGATCAGGCGCACCACCTGCTCGACCTTGTCCACGAGGGCGGTGGGCGCATCGTTGAAGAGCAGGTGGGCCTCGTCGAAGAAGAAGACGAGCTTGGGCTTGTCCAGGTCACCGGCTTCCGGCAGGCGCTCGAAGAGTTCCGAAAGCAGCCAGAGGAGGAAGGTGGAGTAGAGGGCCGGCGAGTGGATGAGCTTCTCGGCGGCGAGGATGTTGATGACGCCACGGCCGTTGCCGTCCACCTGCATGAGGTCGGCGATGTCGAGCATGGGCTCGCCGAAGAAGACATCGCCCCCCTGCTGTTCCAGGGTGAGCAGGCCCCGCTGGATGGCGCCGATGGAGGCGGCGGCGATGTTGCCGTACTCCGTGGTGAAATCCCTGGCGTTGTCGCCGACGTGCTGGACCATGGCCCGCAGGTCCTTGAGGTCGAGGAGCAAGAGGCCCTGGTCGTCGGCAATCTTGAAGACCAGTTGCAGGACGCCGGCCTGGGTGTCGTTGAGGTTGAGGAGCCGGGCCAGCAGGAGGGGCCCCATGTCGGAAATGGTGGCGCGCACGGGGACGCCGTTTTCACCGAAGACATCCCAGAAGGCGACGGTGTTGGCGAAGGGCGCGAAGCCGTCCAGCCCCAGTTCCTTGACCCGCGCCTCCAGCTTGGGGGTGAGGGTGCCGGCGGCGCCCATGCCGGAAAGGTCGCCCTTGACGTCGGCCATGAACACCGGCACGCCGGCGTAGGACAGGCGCTCGGCCATGGACTGCAGGGTGACGGTCTTGCCGGTGCCGGTGGCGCCGGTGATGAGGCCATGGCGGTTGGCCATCTGGGGCAGCAGGGCGGGGTAGCCTTCTTCCGACTTGGCGAGGTAGAGGGGGTCGGCCATGGGGGGGTCTCCGGGGATCGAACAGGGCGTTGTGCTAGAATTCGCGCCCTATTATCAACCATTTGCGCCGCAAGTGATTGGCATGAAGCCGGTCAAAACTGCGGCGCAAGCGCTCGACGACGAGGTTCACCATGGCCGGACATTCCAAATGGGCCAATATCCAGCACCGTAAGGGCCGCCAGGACGAGAAGCGCGGCGCCGCCTTCTCCAAGATCGCCAAGGAAATCACCGTCGCCGCCAAGATGGGTGGCGGCGACCCCGGCTTCAACCCCCGCCTGCGGGTGGCGGTGGACAAGGCCAAGGGCATCAACATGCCCAAGGACAAGATCGACACCGCCATCAAGAAGGGCACCGGCGAGCTGGAAGGCGTCGATTACGTCGAGGTCCGCTACGAGGGCTACGGCATCGGCGGTGCCGCCGTCATGGTGGACTGCCTCACCGACAACAAGACCCGCACCGTCGCCGAAGTGCGCCACGCCTTCAACAAGTACGGCGGCAACATGGGCACCGACGGCTGCGTCGCCTTCCAGTTCAAGCACTGCGGCCAGATGATCTTCGCCCCCGGCACCGACGAGGCCGCCCTCATGGACGCCGCCATCGAGGCCGGCGCCGAGGACGTGAACAGCAACGACGACGGCTCCATCGAAGTCATCACCGGCCCCGCCGACTTCATCACCGTCAAGGATGCCCTGGAAGCCGCCGGTTTCAAGCCGGAATTCGCCGAGGTCACCATGAAGCCCGAGGGCGAAAGCGAACTGACCGGCGACGACGCGGTCAAGATGCAGAAGCTCCTCGACGCCCTGGAAGGCCTGGACGACGTGCAGGAGATCTACACCACCGCCGTCATGGACGAGTAATCCGGGCCGCGCCCAGGACAAGGCGGCGCCCCGGCGCCGCCTTTTTTCATGCAGAAACTCTACCCCCTCCTCTTCGTCTTCCTCTGGAGCACCGGCTTCATCGGCGCCAAGTTCGGCCTGCCCTACGCCGAGCCCCTCTCCTTCCTCCTCGTCCGTTACGGCATCGTCATCGCCCTGATGACCGCCATCGCGCTCGCCACCCGCGCCCCCTGGCCGCGGGAGCCGCGCCAGTGGCTGCACATCGGCGTCTCCGGCATCCTGGTACACGCCGTCTACCTGGGGGGCGTCTTCGTCGCCATCGGCCACGGCCTGCCGGCCGGCGTCACCGCCCTGGTGGTCGGCATGCAGCCCCTGCTGACGGCCCTCGGTGCCGGCTGGCTGCTGGGGGAAAAGGTCAGCCCGCGGCAGTGGGGCGGCCTCGCCCTTGGCTTCGCCGGCGTCGGCCTGGTGGTGTCGGGCAAGTTCGGCAGCGGCGGCGCCCTCGGCCCCATGCTCCTGCCGGCGCTGGCGGCGCTGCTCGGCATCACCGCCGGCACCCTCTACCAGAAGCGCTTCTGCGCCCGCTTCGACCTGCGCACCGGCTCGGTCATCCAGTTCGTGCCGACGGCTGTCGTCACCGCCCTCGCCGTCGCCGCGTTCGAGGACTTCCGCATCGAATGGACTGTTCCCTTCGCCTTCGCCCTCGGCTGGCTGGTGCTGGTGCTCTCCCTCGGCGCCATCAGCCTCTTGAACCTGCTCATCCGCAGCGGCAGCGCCGTCAACGTGGCCAGCCTCTTCTACCTCACCCCGCCGACGACCGCCCTCATCGCCTGGGCGGCTTTCGGGGAGACCCTGTCGCCGGTCGCCCTGGCGGGTATGATCCTGGCGGTGAGCGGTGTCTACCTGGTGGCCAAGGCAAAATGAACGCGATTCGCATCCTCGGCATCGATCCCGGCCTGCGGGTGACGGGCTTTGGCGTCATCGAGAAGCACGGCAACCAACTGGTTTATGTCGCCAGCGGCTGTATCAAGTCGAAGGAATCCGAATCCCTCCCCGACCGCATCAAAACCCTGTTCTCCGGAATCAGCGAGGTTGTAAGCACTTACTCACCGGGCCAGGCAGCGGTGGAGAAGGTATTCGTCAACGTCAATCCCCAATCCACCCTGCTCCTCGGCCAGGCCCGGGGTGCCGCCCTTTCCGCCCTGGTCCACGCCGGCCTGCCGGTGGCGGAATACACCGCCCTTCAGGTCAAGCAGGCGGTGGTCGGCCACGGCAAGGCCGCCAAGGAGCAGGTGCAGCACATGGTGGTCAAACTGCTCTCCTTGCCCGGCGCGCCGACGGCCGACGCCGCCGACGCCCTGGCCTGTGCCATCTGCCACGCCCACGGCGGCTTGGGCCTGGGCGCCCTGGGAGGGTTGGCAAAAGCGGCGGGCTATCGCGTGCGGGGCGGCCGGCTGATTTAATACGGCTTATTTGCGCAGGCTACCTGTCACTGTAGCCCTAAAGCCTGGCACCCACCCTCAAGTTGCAAGAAAGTGGAGGGTGGATTCTCAATCTCGATAACCGCTCCCTCATAGCGAGCCGCTAGAGTGTTCCGGTTTGCGTCAGTCAAGATTTCAATTGGCCGACTGCTCTCGCCAACCATACGATCTCTGATTTCGAGCGTTCCTAGCTTTCTTGGGAACTCGGTTTCTACCCGCTGTAGTTGAATCTGCCGCCTTGCAACAATGGTCGACAACGCTGTAAGCGACCCAGCCAAGTCCGGTGAAGCGATGCATTGCTGCGCGCTACGCCCGTCTGAAAAAGTGATTTGTACGGCAAAGCGCCCCCCTGGTTGCGAGCGTTGCGCACCGAACGTCAGCGCTTCTGTCGTGTAGATGAGCGACATCACCTCCTCTTCTAGTACGCTGATGGCTTCTGTCCCCGGCGCAACCTCAACTGATTCGGTCGGAAAACTTGTCCTATAAACTGCCAAGGCGAAGCCACAAATTGCTCCCACGAGGAAAAGACTGCCAGCGAATAGAGTCTTTCTGATTTCCATCCCGTCATTGCACCTGAACGGTCGTACCGCGAGGAGCCCAATCAAAAAGGATCTTCGCATCCGCTTCGGACAAACGAACACAGCCATGTGACCCGAACCAGTCACCAACGCCATTACGTGCAGTACGAACAACAGCCAATGGCACCACGCCGTGGTACTGATGCAATGCCTTGCCGTCATGGGTGAAAAACAAGGCGTAATTCATTTGAACGTTATAAGTTTGGCTACGGTAGGGATGCCGCTTGTCAAAAATTTTGAAAACGCCTCGATCCGTCGGATGGTCTTTGTCTCCGGATACACACTCGAACAGGAAAACACGAGCATTTCCTTCGTAGGCCTCAACCGTTTGTCGCTCCAAGCTGACCCGGATAAGCTTCACAACCCCGGGCCGATCTTTCTTTTTTATTGACGATGTAACCACTTATTACGCTCCTCTTGCGTCTATCGGAGAGCCACTCCGCGAAAATGCCAATATCATCGCACATTCGGTACCAACTTAGAAGATTCGGCTTTCCCGCGACCGATGCGGTCATGCCGCCATTTCCGGATGCGTTTGATGTGCAGGCATTTCTCCGAAGACACTTGGGCAAACACTTCGGGGAGTCAAACCTTATCAGGTAGCATACTGAAATGATTGGACGACTCACTGGCACCCTCGCCGAAAAAAACCCGCCCCAGATCGTGCTCGACGTCCACGGCGTCGGCTACGAGCTGGACGTGCCCATGAGCACCTTCTACAACCTGCCGGCCGCCGGTGAAATGCTGACGCTGCTCACCCACTTCGCGGTGCGCGAGGACGGCCATTTCCTCTACGGCTTCCTGAGCGAGGCCGAGCGCTTCGCCTTCCGCCAGTTGCTCAAGATTTCCGGCATCGGCGCCCGTACCGCCCTCTCGGTGCTGTCCGGCCTGTCGGTGGGCGACCTCGCCGCTGCCGTCGCCCGCCAGGAAGTCGGCCGGCTGACCAAGATTCCCGGCATCGGCAAGAAGACCGCCGAACGCCTGCTGCTGGAGCTGAAGGGCAAGCTCGCCGACACCACCGCCGCCGCCCTGCCGGCGGCCGGCGACAACAGCCAGGACATCCTCAACGCCCTCATGGCCCTGGGCTACAACGAGCGGGAAGCCACCGCCGCCATGAAGCCCCTGCCGGCCGGCGTCGGCACCTCGGACGGCATCCGCCAGGCGTTGAAGCTCCTGTCCAAGGTCTGACGTGGAACGCGACACCAGCCCCACCCGCCTCGCCCGCCTGGCCCTCATCGGCTTTCTCATCGCCGGCTGCATCGCGGTGCTGTGGCCCTTCATCGGCGCCGTGCTCTTCGCCTTCGTGCTGTGGATCTGCACCTGGCCCTTCTACGCGAAGCAGGTGCTGCCCCGGCTGCAGGGCCGCAACGGCCGTAGCGCCGCCGTCATGACCCTGCTCCTGGTGCTGGTCATGCTGGTGCCCATGATCTTCCTCTCCGGCGGCCTGGTGGATGGTGTCGAAGGACTGGTGGCCAAGAGCAAGCCCTACATCGAGCAGGGCCTGCCGGCCGAACCTCCGGCCATCCTCGGCAGCCTCCCCATCGTCGGCCCGGAACTCGACGCCACCTGGCGGCGCATCGCCAGCAGCCGGGAAGAGCTGAACAAGCTGGTCAAGCCACTGGTCGAACCGGCCCGCAACCTGGCGCTGTCACTCGGCGGCATCGTCGCCAACGGCCTGCTGCAACTGGTACTGGTCCTGTTCATCGTCTTTTTCCTCTACCGGGACGGCGAGGCCATCGGCCGGGCGCTGACCACCGCCGCCCGCCGGCTGGGGGGCGAGCTGGGCGAGAAGATGCTCGATCTCGCCCGCGGCACGGTCATCGGCGTCATGCTCGGCCTGGTGGGGACGGCGGCGGCCCAGGGCGCGGTGGCGCTCATCGGCTTCCTCATCGCCGGGGTACCGGCAGCGGTGCTGCTGGGCTTCGCCACCTTCTTCCTTTCCCTCATCCCCGCCGGGCCCGTGCTCCTTTGGGGCGGCGCCGCCTGGTGGCTCTACGATTCCGGCCAGACCGGCTGGGCCATCTTCATGGTGGCCTGGGGCGTGCTGGTCATCAGCAGCATCGACAACTTCGTCAAACCCATCCTCATCGCCCGCGGCGCCGGCATCTCCATCCTCCTCATCGCCCTTGGCGTGCTGGGCGGGGTGATGGTCTTCGGCTTCATCGGCATTTTCCTCGGGCCGGTGCTGCTGGCCCTGGGCCATGCCATGATCAGCGCCTGGACGCAGGAAGAAGCCGCTCCATGATCGAAACCGACAAACTGGGCACCCCCCCAGGGGACTTCCTCCGGGGCGCCGACCGCCTCATCGCCCCCCAGTCGAAATCCGCCCAGGAAGAGGCCCTGGAGCGCGCCCTGCGGCCCAAGCGACTGGCCGACTACACCGGCCAGTCCAAGATTCGGGAGCAACTGGAAATCTTCATCCAGGCGGCCAAGAAGCGCGGCGATTCCCTCGACCACGTGCTGCTCTTCGGCCCGCCGGGACTGGGCAAGACCACCCTCGCCCACATCGTCGCCCACGAGATGGGCGTCAATCTGCGCCAGACCTCGGGGCCGGTGCTGGAGCGGGCCGGCGACCTGGCCGCCATCCTCACCAATCTCGAACCCCACGACGTTCTCTTCATCGACGAAATCCACCGCCTGAGCCCGGTGGTGGAGGAAATCCTCTACCCGGCCCTGGAGGATTTCCAGATCGACATCATGATCGGCGAAGGCCCCGCCGCCCGCTCGGTGAAGCTCGACCTGCCGCCCTTCACCCTGGTCGGCGCCACCACCCGGGCCGGCATGCTGACCAACCCGCTGCGCGACCGCTTCGGCATCGTCGCCCGCCTGGAGTTCTACACCCCGGGCGAACTGCAGAGCATCGTCAGCCGTTCGGCGAGCCTTCTGAACGCTCCCATCGACCCGGAAGGCGCCCTGGAAATCGCCAAGCGCTCCCGCGGCACCCCCCGCATCGCCAACCGCCTGCTGCGGCGGGTGCGTGACTACGCCGAGGTCAAGGCCGACGGCTGCATCACCCGCGCCGTCGCCGACGCGGCGCTGGCCATGCTCGACGTGGACCCGGCCGGTCTCGACATCATGGACCGAAAGCTTCTCAGCGCCGTCATCGACAAGTTCGGCGGCGGCCCGGTGGGCGTCGACAATCTCGCCGCCGCCATCGGCGAAGCCCGTGACACCATCGAGGACGTGCTGGAGCCCTACCTCATCCAGCAGGGCTACCTGCAGCGGACGCTCCGCGGGCGCATCGCCACCCCCGCCATCTACCGCCACCTGGGGCTGGCCGAACCCAACAGCGCCGTCGTGCGCGACCTGCTGGCCGAAGAATAGCCGTGGCCAGCCGGGAATTCGCCGAGTACGTCGTCGAATTGCTGGAACCCCTCGGGGCCGTGCGGGCCAAGCGCATGTTCGGCGGCTACGGCCTTTACCTGGACGGCCTGATGTTCGCCCTCATCGCCGACGATATCCTCTACGTCAAGGCGGACGCCGAGAACCGGGAGGCTTTCGAGAAGCGGGACATGCCGCCCTTCCTCTACCAGCGCCAGGGCAAGACCGTCACCATCGCCTACCACGCCGTCCCCGCGGAAGCACTGGACGACCGGCACGACCTCCTCGCTCTCGCCCGCCTGGGCTTCGCCGCCGCCCTGCGGGGACGCAGCGTAGTCCGACGGGCCTAGGCCCGATGGCCGACTGGCGCCCCCATGCCGCCGGCCTAGAATGGCCGCCATGGCCCGTCGCGTCATTCCCACCTATTGCGCCCTCTGCATCTCCCGCTGCGGCTGCCTGGCGACCGTGGAGGACGGGCGCCTGGTGCGCGTCGACCCCGATCCGCTGCACCCCACGGGGCAAGCCATCTGCATCAAGGCCCGGGCGGCGCCGGAACTGGTCGCCCACCCGGAGCGCCTGACCACGCCCCTGCGGCGTACCCGCCCCAAGGGCGAGGCCGACCCCGGCTGGCAGCCCGTCGGCTGGGGCGAGGCCCTGGCCTGGGCCGGGGAACGCCTGCAGGCTGCCGGCCCGCAGGGGACGGCCTTCGCTGTCGCCACGCCGAGCGGGACAGCCGTCGCCGACAGCTTCGGCTGGATCCATCGGCTGGCCCACCTGTGGGGCAGCCCCAACCTGGTCTTCGCCACCGAGAACTGCAACTGGCACCGGGACTTCGGCACCGCCCACACCTGGGGCGCCGGCCTGGGCATGGCGGATTTCGAGCGAAGCGAAACCATCGTGCTCTGGGGCTGCAACCCGCCCGCCACCTGGCTGGCCCAGACCGAGCGCATCCGGGCGGCGCAGCGGCGGGGCGCCCGCCTCATCGTGGTGGACCCACGCCAGAACGGCCTCGCCCGCCTCGCCGACCTGTGGCTGCCGGTGCGCCCCGGCACCGACGCCGCCCTGGCCCTCGGCCTCATCCACCTGCTCCTCGACGAAGGCGGCGCCGACCTGGCCTTCCTGCGCCGCCATTCCGACGCCTTCGACCCGGCCCCCGACGGCGCCGACACCGTCATCGAGCGCCTGGCGGCCGGGGCGGCGGCCTGGCCGCCGGCCCGGGTGGCCGCCGTCACCGGCGTCGGCGAAGCCGACCTGCGCCGGGTTGCTGCGCTCCTCGGCGAGAACCGGCCAGTCTCCCTCGTCACCTGGACGGGCACCGGCCAGCAGGGGCAAGCCACCGCCGCCACCCGCGCCATCGGCATCCTCTACGCCCTCACCGGCAGCCTCGGCCAGCCGGGCGGCAACCGCTGGTTCCCCAAGCCCCTGCTCAACGACATCGCCGCCTTTGCCGCCGTGACGCCGGCCACCCGGCGCCTGACCCTCGGCCTGGAAGAACGCCCCCTGGGCCCGCCCGGCCGCGGCTGGATCACCACCCGCGACCTGTTCCGCACCGTCGTCAGCGGCAAGCCCTACCCGGTCCGTGCCCTGGTGGCCTTCGGCAGCAACTTCCTCGTTTCCAAGCCCGGCGCCGGCCAGGCCGAGGCGGCCCTGGGCAAGCTCGATTTCTTCGTCCAGAGCGAACTGTTCCCGACGCCGACGGCGCGCTGGGCCGACCTCCTGCTGCCCGCCGCCTCGTGCTGGGAACGGGAAGGGTTGCAGCCCGGCTTCCTCGTCAGCCGCAGCGCCGACACCCGCCTGCAATTGCGCCCCGCCGTCGTGCCACCACCGGGAGAGGCCCGTTCCGACACCCGCATGGTCTTCGACCTGGCGGTGGCCCTGGGCCTCGCCGACGATTTCTTCGACGGCGATCCGGAAGCCGGCCTGCGCCATGTCCTGGCGCCCAGCGGCCTCGACCCGGCCGCCCTGCGGGCATCGCCCCGGGGCCTGGCCACCACCCGCCTCACCGTCGAGCCGCCGGTGCCTGCCATCACCCTGTGGTCCGCCGACCTCGCCCGCCACACCGGCCAGCCCCTGCCCGAATTCGTGCCGCCGGAAGCCCCTCCCGGCCTGCCCTACCTGCTCACCTGCGGCAAGACCGTGCCCTACTGCCACAGCCAGTTCCGCCAGATCCCCTCGCTCCGCGTCCGGCAGCCGGCTCCCGAGGCCGAGCTGGCCCCGGACGTGGCCGCCGCCCGGGGCATCGCCAGCGGCGACGCCATCGCCATCCGCACCGCCGCCGGGGAAATGCACTGCACCGGGGTCGTCAACCCGCGGCTCGCCGCCGGCACGGTCTGGGCGCACTACGGCTGGTGGGATGCCGAAGCCCCGGTCAATTACAACGCCTGCGTGGATGAGGAAGCCTTCGACGCCGTGGCCGGCAGCAACGCCCTGCGGGGCGTGCCCTGCGACGTGCGGCGGCGGGGCTGTTGATCCGGCAATCCGTTACCCCGCTCCGTTCGGGCTGGGCCCTTCGACATTGCTCAGGACAGGCCTGTCGTAGCCCGTGGCGCACCGCCCTGCAACAGGCTCCCGGTCAGGACGAGAGGCGAGGTGCCTGGCAGGCGCTGTCCACCATGCCCGCCTGGTCCACCATGCCGGAGAGGGCGAGGCTGTCGTGGACGCTGAGGACGGCGATGACGCAGATGCCGATGGCCATGACGATCTGCACGCACAGCTTGGCCACCTGCAGGCCGTCGGAACCGACCTGTTCCACTTCCCGGGAAACGAGAACGCCGTTTTCGAACTTTTCGCGGATGATCTTGCCCATGGCCTGCCTTTGCGCAACGTGAACCGGCGGTCAGTATACCGCCGCCGCGGCAATCACGCCGCCGCCAGCGCCACCCGCCGGTAAAGGGCGGCGATGAGGTCGGACTGGGTGACCATCCCCACCAGCTTCTTCTTCTCATCCACCACCGGGATGTGGTGCAAACCCTTGTCCGAAAGCTGATGCACCAGTTCCGCCACCGGCGTGGTGATGGCGGCGGTATAGACGTCCCTGGTCATGATCTGGCCCACCACCTCGGCCTTTTCCGAGGCATCGCCCGGCGTGCGGCGCAGGAGGCCCTGCAGGCGGGTAGCCAGGCCGGCGGCGGTGGTGTCGTCGAGCTGGCGCTGGTAGTCGGCGACCGTGACGATGCCCACCACGCGCCGGAAGCTGTCCACCACCGGCAGGGCCTTGATCTTGTGGCGGCGCAGCAGGGTCCAGGCCTCCTCCAGGTCGGTGCCGAATTCCACCGTCACCACGTCCCGGGCCATGATGTCGCCGCAGGAAACCCCCAGGTGGCGCTCGAAGGCGCTGCGCACCGCCAGGTTGTAGATATCCACCAGTTGCTGCTCCTGGATGTCCACGAAGGTACCATGGGCCCGCACGGCGTGGTCGAGATCGGCGTGGGAAAGGCCGGTGCGCTCGGTGGGCAGGCCGTCGCCGGTGCGGTGGGGGCTGGCCGGGGCGTCGGTACGGCACTGGGGATAGCGGCGCCCCAGCACCCGGTTGTTGATGAGCAGGGCCGCCAGCAGCGCCGCCAGGGCGTTGGCCAGGACCACGCCCATGACATGCAGGGCATGGGCGGCGGTGGGCGCCCCTTCCGCCACGATCAGGAGGACGAGGGCGCCCCCCGGCGGATGCAGGCACTTGCAACGGGTCATGAACCACACCGTCGCCCCCAGCGCCAGGGCGGCGGCGGCCAGGGGCCAGGGCACGAGGGCGGCGGCCGCCAGGGCGAAGACGGTGGCCCCCAGGTAGCCGCCGAGGATGGACCAGGGCTGGGCCAGGGGGCTGTGGGGAAGGGCGAAGAGGATGATGCAGGAGGCGCCGACCGCGGCCACCAGCCAGATGCTGCCGGCCGGTGCCGCCAGCAGCAGCGCGCCCGCCACGGCCATACCCGCCAGGGTGCCCAGGGCCGCCTTGCGCCGTTCGGCCGGAGCCAGGGGCGGTGTATCGGCCACCAGGTAGTGGCGGGCGAAGCGTTTGAAGTCGAAGGCCATGGCTGGGGCGACGGAGGCGTGATGGCCGATGTTACCGGATGGGCCGGCGACCGCGGCGGGCGCGAAGGACTAGTCCCTTCGCCCGATGCCGCCGGCGCTGGCGGCTGCCGCCAGGGCCCCGGGGGCCCTCGTTCCGCGCCGGGATTTCCGCCGGCCTTGCAAGGAATATCAATGGGATAGCAACAGATCGTTACATATTGCTGCAACGCGGTAAGGTACAATCCGGCGCCATGAAATACGAACAGAAGCCCAATGCCTTCGCCATCCCCGTGCGCATCTACTACGAGGATACCGATGCGGCCGGGGTCGTCTATTACGCCAACTACCTGAAGTATTTCGAGCGCTGCCGCACCGAATGGATGCGCCAGGTGGGCCACGACCAGTCCGACCTGGCCCGGGACGCCCGCATCGCCTTCGTGGTCAAGTCGGTGAGCTGCGAGTACCTGCGGCCCGCCCGCCTGGACGACGCCCTCACCGTCGGCCTGGAGGTGGAAAAGCTCGGCCGCGCCCAGGTGGTCTTCCGCCAGCACGTGCGCCGCGGCGAGGAAGAACTGGTCACCGGCACCATCCAGATCGTCTGCGTCGACGTCGACCGTATGAAAACCGCCCCCATCCCCGATTTCCTGCGAGCCAAACTGGAAGCGCTGCAATGAACGTCACCCAGGACCTCTCCATCCTCCACCTCATCCTCAACGCCAGCGCCGTGGTGCAGGCGGTCATGGGACTGCTTGCCGCCGTCTCCTTCATGTCCTGGTACTACATCTTCATGAAGTGGTTCGCGGTGCGCCAGTCCCGCACCCAGACCGAAGACTTCGAGAAGGATTTCTGGTCCGGCGGCGACCTCAACAACCTCTACAGCAGCGCCGTCAACGACCGCCACCACGCCGGCGCCATGGAGCGTATCTTCGAAGCCGGCTTCCGCGAATTCACCAAGCTGCGGGGCCAGAAGAACCTCGACCCGAAGGACGTGGTGGACGGCTCCCGCCGCGCCATGCGCGCCACCTACCAGCGGGAGATGGACGCCCTGGAATCCCACCTCGCCTTCCTCGCCTCGGTGGGCTCGGTTTCCCCCTACATCGGCCTGTTCGGCACCGTGTGGGGCATCATGCACGCCTTCCGCGGGCTGTCCAACGTCGGCCAGGCCACCCTGGCGGCGGTCGCCCCCGGCATCGCCGAAGCCCTGGTGGCCACCGCCATCGGCCTTTTTGCCGCCATCCCCGCGGTGCTGGCCTACAACCGCTTCTCCCATGACATCGACCGCCTGGCCACACGCTTCGAGAGCTTCATGGAAGAGTTCTCCAACATCCTGCAGNNATGCTGGTGCTGCTGGTCATCTTCATGGTGGCGGCACCGATGATGACCACCGGCAGCATCGACCTGCCCTCCGTGGGCAAGGCACCCCAGGCCCCGGCCGCGCCCCTGGAGGTCGCCATCAAGGCGGACGAGAGCCTGACCCTCACCGACCGGGCCGGCAAGGGCGTCGAGCGCAGCGTCTCCCGCAGCGAACTGAAGAGCGCCGTCCTCGCCGCCCAGGAGAAGAACCCGGAGCAGCCGGTGCTCATCGCCGGCGACAAGAACGTCAAGTACGAGGCCGTCCTCAAGGTCATGGACGAACTCCAGCGCGCCCAGGTCAAGCGCGTCGGCCTCCTGGTGCAGCCGCAAGGAAAATGATTCCCCTGGAACGGGTCGAACCGGGCAAGAGGCCGGCCCTGGCGCTGACGGTGCTGATGCACGTGCTGCTGGTGGCGGTGCTCTTCTTCGGCGTCCAGTGGAAGCAGCAGCAGCCGGAAAGCGTCGAGGTGGAACTGTGGTCCGCCCGCCCCGCCCCGGCGACGACCCTGCCCCCGCCGCCGCGGCCGGAACCCCGGCCCGAACCGAAGCCGGAGCCCAAGCCGGAACCGAAGCCCGAGGTGAAACCGCCCCCCAGGCCGGACATCGCCCTCAAGGAAGAAAAGAAGAAACCCGAGCCGAAGAAGCCAGAGCCGAAACCGGAGCCGAAACCCGAGCCCAAGGCCGATCCCTTCAAGGAAATGATGGAGCGGGAAAAGCACGAGCAGCAGCAGCGCACCCTCGCCGCCCAGGCCCAGAAGGAATCGCAACTGAAGGCCCAGGCCGAGGCCGAGCAGCGCGCCGCCGCCAGCAAGCGCGGCATGGCCGACTACGCCGCCAAGATCCGCGGCAAGATCCGCGGCAACATCGTCCTGCCCCCCGGCATCCAGGGCAACCCGGAAGCCGTCTTCGAGGTCAACCAACTACCTTCCGGCGAGGTCCTGGCGGTGAAGCTGAAAAAAACCAGCGGCAACCCCGGCCTCGACACCGCCATCGAGCGGGCCATCCTCAAGTCCTCACCCCTGCCCAAGCCGGACGACCCGGCCCTGTTCCAGCGGGTACTGGAAATAAAATACCGTCCGATTGAAGAGTAAAATCGCGAAAATCCACGCCAAATGAACGCAATGCGCCAACTTTTCCGCCACTTTTCCCTCCTCGCCCTGGCCCTGGCGGCAGCCGTCGCCCAGGCCCAGCTGTCCATCGAGATCACCGGCGCCGGCGCCAACCGCATCCCGGTGGCCATCGCCGATTTCGCCGGCGATGCCGGCACCGCCCGGGCCCTGACCTCGGTCATCCGCGCCGACCTGGAGCGCAGCGGCCTGTTCCGCCTGGTGGATGCCTCCGGCGCCGGCCTCAACGAGAATTCCCCCATCAACCACGCCGAATGGAAGGGCAAGGGCGCCGACGCCATCGCCGCCGGCAGCCTCGGCACCACCCCCGACGGCCGCCTGGAGGCCCGTTTCCGCCTCTACGACACCAACAAGCAGATTTCCCTCGGCGGCGCCGCCTACGTCACCTCCAGCGCCCAGTTGCGCACCGCCGGCCACCGCATCGCCGATTTCATCTACGAAAAGCTCACCGGCGAAAAGGGCATCTTCTCCACCCGCATCGCCTACGTGGTCAAGAGTGGCGGCCGCTACGAACTGCAAATCGCCGACGCCGACGGCCAGAACGCCCAGGCGGCCCTGGTTTCCAAGGAACCCATCATCTCGCCGGCGTGGTCGCCGGACGGCACCCGGGTGGCCTACGTCTCCTTCGAGAACAAGAAACCTATCATCTTCGTGCACTCCCTGGCGTCCGGCAAACGGCAGGCGGTGGCCAATTTCAAGGGCTCCAACTCGGCCCCCGCCTGGTCGCCGGACGGCCGCCGGCTGGCCGTCGTGCTCACCAAGGACGGCGGCTCCCAGCTCTACGTCATCAATGCCGACGGCAGCGGCGTCCAGCGCCTGGTCAGCTCCGCCGGCATCGACACCGAGCCCCGCTTCGCCCCCGACGGCAGCGCCCTCTACTTCACCTCCGACCGCGGCGGCAGCCCCCAGATCTACCGGGCCAACGCCGACGGCAGCGGCGTCCAGCGCGTCACCTTCGAGGGCAGTTACAACGTCTCCCCGCGCCCTTCTCCGGACGGCAAGACCCTGGCCTTCATCAGCCGCCGCGAGGGCCGCTTCCAGCTGGCGGTCATGGACCTCGCCTCCCGCCAGGTGCAGGTGCTCACCGATTCCCACAAGGATGAATCGCCCAGCTTCGCCCCCAACGGCCGCATGATCCTCATCGCCACCGAGATGGGGGGCCGCGGCGTCCTTTCCGCCGTCTCCTCCGACGGCCGCATCAAGCAACGCCTTTCCATTTCCGCCGGCGACGTCCGCGAGCCGGCCTGGGGGCCCTTCCTCCAGTAATCCACCACCCGTCCCACACCCGGAGTCCATGTAATGAAAAAACTTCTGATCCCCGCGCTCATCGCCGCCGCCCTGGCCGGCTGTAGCTCCACCCCCACCGACCAGACCGGCGGCGCCCCCGTCGAAAGCCGCAGCGGCAGCGACGGCGCCAGCGTGGCCCGCGTCACCGCCGACAGCCTGGACGGCAGCGGCCTGCCCCGGGAACTGACCGACCCCAAGAGCGTCCTCTCCAAGCGCAGCGTCTATTTCGACCTCGACAAGTACGAGGTCAAGGACGAGTACAAGGATCTCGTCGCCGCCCACGCCAAGTTCCTGAGCAACAACCGCAACTTCAAGATGCTCATCCAGGGCAACACCGACGAGCGCGGCAGCCGCGAGTACAACCTCTCCCTCGGCCAGAAGCGCGCCGACGCCGTGAAGAAATCCCTGGTGCTGCTGGGCGCCAAGGAAGACCAGGTCGAATCCGTCAGCCTGGGCGAGGAGAAGCCCAAGGCCGAAGGCCACGACGAGGCCGCCTGGGCCGAGAACCGGCGCGCCGACATGCTCTACAAGGGCCCCACCGGCAAGGGCGAGTTCTGAAAATGACACGGCCCCCGCGCTCGCGTCACTCGCCGCCCCCCGCGGGGGCGCAGCCCCCCTTCGGCGTGGCCCGGCGGGGGGTCTGGACCCGCCGCCTGCGTGTCGCCCTCGTCCTTGCCGCCCTCGGCGCCGGGCAGGCGCAGGCTGGCCTGTTCGACGACGAGGAGGCCCGCCGCCAGATCGCCGACTTCCGGGTCAAGACGGAAACCCGCCTCGACCAGCAGGCCAAGGCCCAGCTCGAGCTGGCCAACCAGATCTCCCGCCAGGCCGAGGAAATCGCCCGCCTGCGCGGCCAGATCGAGACCCTGACCTACGAGCTCGAAACGGCCAAGAAGCGCCAGCAGGATTTCTACCTCGACCTGGACAGCCGCCTGCGCAAGCTGGAACCCCAGCCCGGGGCCGCCACCGGCGAAGCACCGGCGACCGAGGCCGCCAGGCCCGCCGCCGACCCGGCGGCGGAAGGCCGGGAGTACGAGGCCGCCCTCAATCTCTTCAAGGGCAACAAGTACAAGGAGGCCGCCGCCGCCTTCGCCACCTTCCTGCAGAAGCACCCCGACGGCACCCTGGCGCCCAACGCCCAGTTCTGGATGGGCAATGCCTGGTTCGCGCAGCGGGACTGCCGCAAGGCCATCGAAGTGCAGAGCGTCGTCCCGAGCAAGTGGCCGGATAGCGCCAAGGCCCCCGACGCCATGGCCGCCATCGCCACCTGCCAGCAGGAAATGGGCAATCCCGCCTGGGCCAGGCGCACCCTGGAGACCCTGGTCGCCAAGTACCCCAATTCGCCCGCGGCCGAGGCCGCCCGCCAGAAGCTGAAGAAGAAGTAAGCGGTGGCCCTGCGCATCACGGAAATCTTCTTCTCCCTGCAGGGGGAAGCGTCCCGGGTCGGCCTGCCGACGGTGTTCGTACGCCTCACCGGCTGCCCCCTGCGCTGCGCCTGGTGCGACACGGCCTACGCCTTCACCGGCGGCACGGCCATGGAAGTGGCCGACATCCTGGCCACCGTTGGCCGGCACCCGACGCGGCAGGTCTGCGTCACCGGCGGCGAGCCCCTGGCCCAGAAGGATTGCCCGGCGCTGCTCGCCGCCCTCTGCGACGCCGGCTACGACGTCTCCCTGGAAACTTCCGGGGCCCTCGACATCGCCCCGGTGGATCCGCGGGTGTCCCGCATCATGGATCTCAAGGCCCCGGATTCCGGCGAGGCCGCACGCAATCGCTGGGAAAACCTGGACAACCTCGGCCCCCGCGACGAGGTGAAGATCATCGTCGCCTCCCGGGCCGACTACGAGTGGGCCTGCGACGCCATCCGCGAATGGCGCCTCGCCGAGCGCTGCCCGGTGCTGCTGTCGCCGGCCCAGGGCCAGCTCGAACCCCGGCAACTGGCCGAATGGATCCTGGCCGACGGCCTGCCGGTGCGCTTCCAGATGCAACTGCACAAGCTCCTCTGGGGTAACATGCAGGGGAAGTAGCCGCCGGGGAGGTTCCCATGCTCGCCAACCGCCGCCAGTTCTCCCGCATCCGCTTCCAGGCCGCCGCCCGGCTGATCCTGCCCGACGCCGAACTGGCCGTCGCCGTCGCCGACCTTTCCCTGCGCGGCGCCCTGGTCGACGCGCCCGCCGGTATTTTCATCCCCATGGGCACCCCCTGCACCCTGAAGATCCACCTCGACGGCGAGGGGGTCGCCATCCGCATGGAAGCCACCGCCGTCCACCGCGAAGGCGGCAAACTCGGCCTCCATTGCCGGGAAATCGACCTGGACAGCGTCACCCACCTGCGCCGCCTGGTGGAGCTGAACCTGGGGGACGAAGCCCTCCTGCACCGGGAGCTGTCGCGGCTCGCCGCCGGCTGACCCGGCGCCGTCAGATGCCCAGGTAGCGGTGCCAGACGCCGTGATCGGCGTCCAGCTCGGCGGAGGCTCCCCGCCAGACCACCCGCCCGCCCTCGACGATGGTGTGGCGGTCGGCCAGGGCGATGAGTTTTTCCACGTACTTGTCCACCACCAGGATGGCTTGGCCGGCCTGGCGCAGGCGGGCCAGACAGGCCCAGATTTCCTCCCGCACCAGGGGCGCCAGGCCCTCGCTGGCTTCGTCGAGGATGAGGAGGCGCGGGTTGGTGACCAGGGCGCGGCCGATGGCCAGCATCTGCTGCTCGCCGCCGGAAAGCTGGCCCCCCAGGTTGCCGGCCCGCTCCCGCAGGCGGGGAAAGAGGTCGAAGACCCGCTCCGGCGTCCACGGCTCCCGGCTGCCGGCGCGGTTGGCGGCGAAGGCCACCAGGTGCTCCTTCACCGTCAGGTTGGGGAAGACCTGCCGCCCCTCGGGCACCAGGGCGATGCCGGCGCGGCCGATGCGGTCGGGCCGCCAGCCGTCGATGCGCTGGCCGGCGAAGCGGATGCAGCCGCCCCGCACCGGCTCCAGGCCGCAGATCGCCCGCAGGGTGGTGGTCTTGCCCATGCCGTTGCGGCCGAGGAGGGTCGCCGCCTCGCCTTCGCCGAGGGCGAGGTCGATGCCGAAGAGCACCTGGCTGGGGCCGTAGGCGACTTCCAGGCCCTCGACGCGGAGCAATTCATTCACCGGACTACCCTCCTGTCGCTGTGCGACACCCTCCCCAGGGGAGGACGAGCGCCCCCTGCGGACGGCCTGGCGGAGGCGCTCATAGGTGGTCCCCCAGGTAGGCCCGGCGCACCTCGGGGTCGGCCCGCACCGCTTCCGGCGTGCCGGTGCACACGAGGCGCCCGCCCACCAGCACCGAAATGCGGTCCGCCAGGCGGAAGACGGCGGCCATGTCGTGCTCGACGAGGAGGATGGTGACGTGGCGGGCCAGGTGTTCGATCAGCTCCACCAGGCGGGCCGACTCCTCCGGCCCGGTGCCGGCCATGGGCTCGTCGAGGAGCAGCAGGCGGGGTCGGCAGGCCAGGGCCATGGCCAGCTCCAGGGCCCGCTGCTCGCCGTGGGCGAGGCTGCCGGCCAGGCGGCCCTCCAGTCCGGCCAGACCGACCTGGGTCAGGTAGGCGGCAGCCTCGTCGGCGAGCCGGGTCTCGGCCCGCAGGGGCCGCCAGAAGCGGAAGCTGCTGCCGGCGTCGGGCCGCCCCTGAACGGCGAGGATCACATTGTCGAGGGCCGAGAGGCGGGAGAACACGTTGGTGATCTGGTAGGAGCGGGCCAGCCCCGCCGCCACCCGCCGGTGCATGGGCAGCGCCGTCACCTCGCGGCCGGCGAAGCGGACGTGCCCGGCATCGGGCCGCAGGGCGCCGGAAACGTGGTGGATGAAAGTGGTCTTGCCGGCGCCGTTGGGGCCGATGAGGGCATGCACCTCGCCCTCCTCCACCGCGCAATCGACGCCGTCCAGGGCCCGCACGCCGCCGAAACTGCGGCTGAGGCCGGCGACTTCGAGCAGGGCCTCAGCCACGGTCCCTCCCGAAGAGGGCCTCCACCCCCCGCGGGGCGAAGAAGACCACCGCCAGCAGCAGCAAGCCGAGGGCGATGTGCCAGTGCAGGGTGAAGCCGGCCAGGATTTCCTCCAGCAGCAGCAGGATGGCCGCCCCCGCCACGCCGCCGTAGAGGGCGCCGGCGCCGCCGATGATGACCATCACCAGCAGGGTGCCCGACTGGGTCCATTGCAGCAGATTGGGGCTGGCCAGGCCGCTGAGGTTGACCAGCAGGGCTCCGGCCAGGCCGGCCAGGGCGCCGCCCAGGGCGAAGCAGGCCAGGCGGTAGCGGAAGACGGGGTAGCCGAGGGCTTCCATGCGCGTCTCGTTCTCGCGGATGGCCTGGACGACGCGGCCGAAGCGGGCCTCGGCCAGGCGGCCGAGGAAGAACACGACCAGCGCCAGGCAGCCCAGGGCCAGGGCATAGAGGGCGCCATCGGCGGCCAGGCTGAAGCCGGCAAAGGTCAGGCGCCCAGCCAGGGGCAGGCCGTCGTCGCCGCCCCAGGCACGGGCGGAGACGACGAGGTAGTAGGCCATCTGGGCGAAGGCCAGGGTGATCATGATGAAATAGACGCCCCGGGTGCGCAGGCTGACCGCCCCCACCACCATGGCCAGCCCGCCGGCCGCCGCCATGGCGGCGGGCAGGACGACCAGGGCCTCGCCTACCCCCGCCGCGGCCAGGAGGGCGGCGGCGTAGGCCCCGACGCCGAAGAAGGCGGCATGGCCGAGGGAAAACATGCCGCCGAAGCCCAGCACCAGGTTGAGGCTGGTGGCGGCCAGGGCGAAGATCATCACCCGCGTGGCGAAGCCGACGTAGAACTCCTGGCCGACGGCCTCCAGCCCCCAGGGCAGGACGGCCAGGAGGGCGAAGCCGACCAGGGCGGCGGTCCGCTGCCAGGGGGCGGGGTGGTAGAAGCCCATCTCTTATGCCCGCGCCGGAAACAACCCCTGGGGCCGGAAGAAGAGGATGCCGGCCATCAGCAGGTAGATGAGGATGGAAGCCAGGGCCGGCCCCAGGGTGGCCGCCGCGTCGGCCGGCATGGCAGCCCGCAGCAGGGTGGGCAGGAGAGCCCGGCCCAGGGTGTCGGCGATGCCGACGATGAGGCTGCCCACCAGGGCGCCGCGGATGGAGCCGATGCCGCCGATGATGATGACCACGAAAGCCAGGATGAGGACGCTCTCGCCCATGCCCACCTGCACCGCCAGGAGCGGCCCGAGCAGGCCGCCGGCCAGGGCGCAGAGGGCGGCGCCGAAGACGAACACCGCCGTGAACAACCGCTGCACGTCGATGCCCAGGGCCTCGGTCATTTCCCGGTTGGCGGCGCCGGCCCGCACCCACATGCCGACCCGGCTCTTGGCCACCAGCAGGTAGAGCGCCGCCGCCACGGCGAGGCCGCAGGCGATGATCACCAGGCGGTAGGCGGGATAGGCGAAATCACCGATCTCCACCGGCCCGGCCAGGGCCTCCGGCGGGTTGAGGAGCACCGGCTGCGCCCCCCACACCATCCGCACCGCCTCGTTGGCGATGAGGATGAGAGCGAAGGTGGCCAGGACCTGGGACAAGTGGTCGCGCCGGTAAAGGCGGCGGAAGAGGGACAGCTCCAGCAGGAGACCCAGCAGCGCCGTGCCCGCCACCCCCGCTCCCAGCCCGATCCAGAAGGAACCCGAGGCCTGGGCGGCGGCCGCCACGAAGTAAGCGCCCACCATGTAGAGGGACCCGTGGGCCAGGTTGATGCAGTCCATGATGCCGAAGACCAGGGTCAGCCCGGCGGCGAGGAGAAAGAGCATGAGGCCGAACTGGAGGCCATTCAAGGCCTGTTCGAGGACGAGCTGGGTCATGGGCTCTCCGTCACTTCCGCACCGCAAGAAACGACAACTGGCCTCACTTCATCTTGCAGGCGCTGACGTAGGCATCCGCGTGGTTGCTGAAAATGGTCCCCATGGTCTTGTTGGTCACGCGCCCCTGGGCGTCCTTGCCGATGACCCGCAGGTAGTAGTTCTGCACCGGATAATGGTTGCTGTTGAACTTGAAGTCGCCCCGCACCGACTTGAAGCGCTTGGCTTCCAGGGCCTTCCGCAGAGCCTCCTTGTCCTCCACCCTGCCCTTGACGTCGCGCACGGCGGCGTCCATGAGGAGGGCCGTGTCGTAGCCCTGGGAGGCGTAGAGGGAGGGGATGCGGCCGTATTCCTTCTCGAAGTCGGCGACGAAGCGCTTGTTTTCCGGGTTGTCCATGTCGTGGGCCCAGTGGGAGGAGTTGAACATGCCCAGCATGGAGGAACCCACCGCCTTGATGACGTCCTCGTCGGCCGAGAAGCCGGGGGCGAAGAGCTGGATGTCCTTGGAGAGGCCGGCGGCGACGAATTGCTTGACGAAGTTGATGCCCATGCCGCCGGGCAGGAAGAAGAACAGGGCGTCGGGCTTCAAGGCGCGGATCTGGGCCAGTTCGGCGGCGTAGTCGAGCTGGCCGAGCTTGGTATAGACCTCTTCGGCCACCTTGCCCTTGTAGTAGCGCTTGAAGCCGGCAACGGCGTCCTTGCCCCCCGGATAGTTGGGCGTGACGATGACCACGTTCTTGAAACCCTTGTCCTGCACGACCTTGCCGACAGCCTCATGCAGGTTGTCGTTCTGCCAGGCGACGTTGAAGAAGAAGGGGTTGCACTGCTCGCCGGCGTACTGCGACGGCCCGGCGTTGGCAGAGAGGTAGAAGGTCTTGTTGTCGAAGACGGACGGCCCCACCGCCAGCATGATGTTGGAGAAGACGATGCCGGTCATGAAATCGACCTTGTCCTTCTTGAGGAACTTGTCGGCGGCCTGCTTGGCGATATCCGGGGTCTGCTGGTCGTCGGCGACCAGCACCTCGGCCGGCAGGCCGCCCAGCTTGCCGCCCAGTTGCTTCATGGCGAGGTTGAAACCATCGCGGATATCCACGCCGAGGCCGGCGCCGGCGCCGGAAAGGGTGGACACGAAACCGACCTTGATGCGGTCGGCGGCATGGGCGGAAGCCGCCAGCAGGAGCGCGGCGGCAAGGACGGTCGGGCGAAGCGGCATCGAGGTCTCCGGAAGGCGCTGGAACCGCCGGATTGTAGCGCAGGAACAAGCAGATAGAGGGCTGCCGGCCGTTCTCCGGGGCCGCCAAACGCGGTATATTCGGCTCCCATGATGAAGAAAGCCGTGGTTCTCCTGTCCGGCGGGCTCGATTCCGCCACCTGCCTCGCCATCGCCCGCAGCCAGGGCTTCGCCTGCTACTGCCTGTCCTTCGACTATGGCCAGCGCCACCGCGCCGAACTGGCCGCCGCCACCCGCGTCGCCCAGGCCCTCGGCGCCGCCGAGCACCGCGTCCTCGACCTGGGGCTGGCCCAGTTCGGCGGCTCGGCTCTCACCGACACCGCCATCGCCGTCCCCACTGGCGGCGTCCAGCCGGGCATCCCCGTCACCTACGTGCCGGCCCGCAACACCATCATGCTTTCCCTGGCCCTGGCCTGGGCCGAGGTGCTGGAAGCCCGCGACATCTTCGTCGGCGTCAATGCCGTCGATTACTCCGGCTACCCGGACTGCCGGCCGGAATACATCGCTGCCTTCGAGGCCATGGCCAACCTGGCCACCAAGGCCGGGGTCGAGGGCAACAAGCTTACCCTCCACGCGCCCCTGATCGCCCTGAGCAAGGCCGACATCATCCGCACCGGGGCGGCGCTGGGCGTCAACTACGGCCTCACCGTCTCCTGCTACCAGGCCGATGCCCAGGGCCGCGCCTGCGGGGCCTGCGACTCCTGCCGCCTGCGGGCCGAGGGCTTCACCGCCGCCGGCCTGGCCGACCCCACCCGCTACGCCGCCTGACCGACATGGACGCCGCCGTCTCCCCCGCCACCCTCCTCTGGCTCGCCTTCGCCATCGCCATCGCCTTCGGCGCCATCGGCCAGAAGACCCATTTCTGCACCATGGGCGCCGTCGCCGACATCGTCAACATGGGCGACTGGAACCGCATGCGCATGTGGCTGCTGGCCATCGGCGTCGCCGTCCTCGGCGCCGCGGCCCTGCACGGGGCGGGCCTCATCGACCTCGGCAAGTCCATCTACCGCACCCCCAGTTTCATCTGGCTTTCCCACCTCGTGGGCGGCGCCTCGTTCGGCATCGGCATGGTGCTGGCCTCCGGCTGCGGCTCCAAGACCCTCATCCGCATCGGTGGCGGCAACCTCAAGGCGGTGGTGGTCTTCGTCGTCCTCGGCCTGGTGGCCTACATCACCATGCGCGGCATCCTCGGTGTCTTCCGCGTCAATGTGCTGGAAAAGGCCGCCATCGTCCTGCCCGCCGGCCAGGACCTGCCTGCGTTGCTGGCGGCGGCGGGCCTGCCGGCCGCGGCGGCGCTGTGGCTCCCCACCCTGGCCCTGGGCGGCGGCCTCGTCGCCTTCGCCCTCGCCCGCCGGGACTTCTGGACCACGGACAACCTCGTCGGCGGCCTCGGCACCGGCCTCGCCGTGGTCGCCGCCTGGTACGTCAGCGGCCACCTGGGTTACCTGGCGGAGGACCCGGAAACCCTGCAGGAAGCCTTCGTCGCCACCAACTCCGGACGCATGGAATCCCTCACCTTCGTCGCCCCCCAGGCCTATGCCCTGGAACTCCTCATGTTCTGGTCCGACGCCAGCCGCCACATGACCCTGGCGGTGGCCAGCGTCCTCGGCGTCATCGCCGGCGCCTTCGCCTCCGCCCTGGCCACCCGCAGCTTCCGCTGGGAAGGCTTCGGCGACGTCGCCGACACCGCCCGCCACCTGGCCGGCGCGGCCCTCATGGGCTTCGGCGGCGTCACCGCCATGGGCTGCACCATCGGCCAGGGCGTCAGCGGCGTCTCCACCCTGGCCCTGGGCTCCCTCGTCACCCTCGCCGCCATCATCGCCGGTGCCGCCGCCACGCTGCGCTACGAGTACTGGCGCCTGATGCGGGAAAGCTGACGGCCCCCGGCGTTGACAGGCCCGGGGGCGCTCCCTATAATCGCGCCTCCCTGCCGGGTCGGTAGCTCAGTCGGTAGAGCAGCGGACTTTTAATCCGTTGGTCGCGAGTTCGAATCTCGCCCGACCCACCAGCCTGCAGGAAAAATGCAGTACAATGCGCATCCTGTCGTTTTCGGCATGATTCTGGGTCGTTAGCTCAGTTGGTAGAGCAGCGGACTCTTAATCCGTAGGTCCACAGTTCGAATCTGTGACGACCCACCAGAATTCAAGCGGCCCTCCCCACGGAGGGCCGTTTCCGTTTGGGGCCGGCGCAACGCCCTTCCCAGCAGGGAATGCGAGGAATATTCCTTTGCAATATCGCTCCGGGCGGCGCTATATTGCGCGGATGTTCCGCCGTCTGGCTTCCTTGTCGCTGCTGTTCCTGCTTGCCCTGGTGTTTCACCCCATGGCGAGGGCGGCCGACATTGCCGTCGTGCTCAGCGACAGCGGCGGCGCCTATGGGGAATTCGCCGGCGCCTTCCAGCAGTTCGCCTCTTCCTCGACCTGGCGGGTGCGCTGGGTGGGAACCGCCGATTCCCTGGAGAGCGCCGCCTTCCGGGCCGATCTCATCGTCGCCGTGGGCAACGAGGCGACGCGCCTGAGCCTCAGGCGCAGCGAGAACCGCCCGGTCATCGCCACCCTGCTGCCCCGCCAGGCCTACGAGAAGGCCCTGGCCGAAACGCCCGGCCGGCCGCGCGTCACCGCCATTTATCTCGACCAGCCGGTCGCCCGGCTGGTGGCCTTCACCCATCAGTTGCTGCCGGAGCGGCATCGTCTCGGGCTGCTGGTGGGGGCCGACACCCGCCCCCACCTCCCCCAGGCGCGACAGGCGGCAAGCGGTCTCGGCAAGACCCTGGAAAGCGAGGATCTGGAGAACGACGGGGCCCTGGTGCAGGCGCTCAACCAGCTCTTCGCCCGCAGCGACGTCCTTCTCGCCCTGCCTGACAGCACCGTCTATCGCCGCGACAATATCCGCGTCATCCTGCTCACCTCCTACCGTTACCAGAAACCGGTCATCGCCTTCTCCCAGGCTTTCGTCACCGCCGGCGCCCTGGCCGCCCTCTATTCCTCCCCGGCCCAGGTGGCGCGGCAGACGGCCGACGCCATCCGCGGCCTCAATCCCGATGCCATCGCCCTGCCACCGCCCCAGGGCCCGACGTTTTTCTCCATCGCCATCAACCGCAACGTGGCGCAGGCCTTCGCCCTTTCCCTCCCTGACGAGGCCACCGTACGCCGCGCCCTCGGCGCCGAGAAGGAGACCCGATGATCCGTCTGAGCCTGCGCCACCGGCTCCTCGCCCTGGCCCTCTTGCCGGCGGCGATCCTGGCCATCGTGCTGGTGGCTTACTTCACCTATTCCGGCATGAAGGCCCTGGACGCGGAACTGCGCCAACGGGGCATGGCCGTGGTCCGCTACCTCGCCCCCGTAAGCGAATACGGGGTCATCGCCGGCAGCATGGAAAGTCTCCAGGCCCTGGCCCAGACTACGGTCCAGCAGCCGGGCATCAAGGCGGCCATCGTCATCAACCGGGAAGGCCGTACCCTGGCGGTGAGCGGCCGGGTCTCCCTGTCCAGCGAGCAGTTGCGCACCGCCCCGGAGGCGCCCGGCATCGTAGCCGAGGAACCTCACTGGCTCGCCTTCGGCGCGCCCATCCAGCGTACCCTGGCCGACCCGGACGTGCTCTTCGACCCGGCCGGCAGCAAGAGCACCGCCGAGACCATCGGCCGCATCTTCGTCGAACTCGACAAGACGGAAGTGACCAACCAGCAGCAGGCCCTGTTCAACCGGGGCCTGGCCATCATCGGCTTCGGCCTCCTGGTGGTGGCCCTGCTCGCCATCGCCATGGCCGACAGCCTGACGCGGCCGGTGGAGCGTCTGGTGAAGGCGGTGAGGGCCGTTTCCCGCGGCGACCTGGAAAGCCGGGTGCCGGCCACGTCGACGGCGGAATTCGGCGAGCTGGAGCGGGGTTTCAACGAAATGGCCGAGCACATGGCCAAGGCCCACCAGACCATGCAGGAACGCGTCGAGGAAGCCACCGCCCAACTGGCCTTCCAGGCCCGGCACGATCCGCTGACCGGCCTCATCAACCGCCGCGAATTCGAAGTGCGGCTGGAGCGGGCCATCGCCGCGGCCCAGGCCGGGGGCCTGGAGAGCACCCTGCTCTTCATCGACCTGGACCGTTTCAAGCCGGTCAACGACACCTGCGGCCATCTGGCCGGCGACGAGCTGCTGCGCCAGATTTCGCGCCTGCTGCAGGGACGGCTGCGGGACGAGGACACCCTCGCCCGCGTCGGCGGCGACGAGTTCGCCGTGCTCCTGCACAACTGCACGGGGAACCGCGCCGTCCAGGTGGCCGAGGGCTTCTGCACCCTGGCCGCCGCCTACCGCTTCATCTGGCAGGACAAGATCTTCTCCATCGGGGCCAGCATCGGTCTCGCCACCATCGGCCGCCACACCCACAACGTGGCGGAAGCCCTGGCAGCGGGCGATTCCGCCTGCTATGCCGCCAAGGAGCAGGGCCGCAACCGGGTGCAGGTGCACAAGGCCAAGGAACCTCACAACCGGCGCCAGATGGAACATCCCTGGCACGACCGCATCACCAAGGCCCTGGAGGAAGGACGCCTGATCTACGACGCCCGCCCCCTGCAGCGGCTGGCCGGCGCCGCGTCTGCCGGGCACTTCGTCGAAATCGGCGCCCGCCTGGACGACCGCTCTGCCCCCGGCGTCCCCATGTCGGTGCTGCTCGACGCCGCCGACCGTTACGACCTCGCCCCGACCATCGACCGCCACGTCATCGAGGCGGCGGCGGCGGGTCTGGCCCGGGCCCGCGACCACGCCCGCCCCCTGCGCTGCCTGGTGCCGCTGTCGGCGGCCTCGATCCGCGACCGGAACACGGTCTCGGTCATTGCCGACATCCTCGGCCGGCACTCGCTCCCCGGCGCCAGCCTCTTCCTGCAACTGGACGAAGCCAGCGCCGTCCAGCACGCCACCCAGACCATGGAACTGTGCAGCGCCGCCCGGGAACTGGGCTGCGGCATCGTCCTCGGCGAATTCGGCGGCGGCTTCGCTTCCTTCAGCCACCTCCACTCCATCCGCCCCGGCTGCGTCAAGATCAACCACAGCCTGACCCGGGACATTTCCAGCAGCCGCAGCGCCCTGGCCCTGATCCGGGCCATCCAGGAGGTCACCAACGACCTCGATATCGAAACCGCCGCCGAGGGCGTGGACGACATCAGCACGGCCACCCTGTTCGAGGAACTGGGGATCACCTACATCCAGGGCCGGCTGGTGGCGCCGGTGGAACCGTTCGAGAGCTGGCTGGAAGGCGCCGTCATCCGCGGCGGCTGACCTACAGCTCGAGGCGCAGGGTCAGCCAGTGGCGCTCGCTGACGATGCGGGAGGCCTTGAATTCCGCGTGGTCGCCGTTGGCGGATTGGGAAACGAAGGCCACTTCGCCCCGCACGCCGGCTTGGCGGAAGGGATAGGCCAGGCGCAGGTCAAGGCGGCGGTAGCGCTCCACCTCGGTGTTGGTCGTCCAGCGCATGGCGCCGACCCAATGGTGGGTGGCCGAGAATTCCAGCCCGTAGGGCAGGCGCTGCATGAGCATGAGGGTGGTCGAGTCCGCCGGCGACGACTTGCGGGTACGCATCGCCGCCAGGTTGATGAGCCGGCTGCTGGCCGAGGTCGCAGCCAGGAAATCGTCGCCGAAGCGCTGGTCGATTTCGGTGAAGGCCTGGTTGAGCAGCAGGCGGGTACTGTCGAAGGGCTGCCAGCGCAACTGGTATTCCAGGCCGCGGATCCAGATCCTTTCGCCATTGCCGGCGAAATCGGCGCTGCCGCAGCCGGGCGAACCGTTGTTCTCGCAATCGGGCGGTCCTAGGAAGCGGGGTCCCTGGAGGACGCGATCGCCGATACGCTCTTCGAAAATGCGCAGGTCGACGGTCGCGCGGTAAGCCGGGAATTCGCCCAGGTAGCCGATCTCGGCGCTGTCGATGCGCTCGGGCTTGATGCCGGGGGCGGCCAGGTAGAGCCGTTCGAAGAGCGGTGACGTGAGGGGAACCACCCGCTGGTCGCCGCGGGCCTCATAGGTGCTCGGCGTGCGGTAGGCCCGGGACAACCCGAGGCGCACCGTCTGGCCCGCGGCCGGGTGCAGCCCAAGGTTGAGGCGGGGGGCGAAGGTGGTGCCGCCGATAGTGTCGTGTTCCCAGGTCCCGCCCAGGTTGGCCACCACCTGCGGCGAAAAGCGCCATTCCATGTTGCCGAAGAGGCGGCTCATGCGCCGGCCGATTTTCTCCTCGACGTAATAAAGCATGCGCGAATCGACCATGTCGAAACGGCTGCCGAGGCCCCATACCAGGCGTCCCCGCTCCCCTACCGGCCGGGTAAGCTGGATTTCCAGGTCGTCGCGCCGGGACTGTCCGCCGCGGTCGATGGCGAAGGGCAGGACGATGAAGGAAAGCGGCGGCGGCAAGCGGTAGGAGACGGGATAGGCGTCGTCCACCCGCTCGTTGGCGTGGAAGTAGCGCACGCTGAGTTCCTCGCCCGGAGAGAGATTGCGGCGCCACTGCAGGTGGAAATAGGAGCTTTGCTGATCCGCCTTCCTGGGCGGGTTGAAGTCCTCGTCGGAACGGCCCGTGTCGAAATAGTTTTCGAGGAAGGCCGCGCCCACCTGCAGTTCGTCCCGCTCGGTGAGGGCCACGTCGGCCCGCAGGTCCGCCAGGCGCTGGCGGTAGGCGTCGGCGATGTCGGCGGGGTCGCTTGCCTTCTGGGGCCGGAAACCGTAGCCCTCGTCCGCCTGCTGCTTGACCGTCACCCGCACGTCGGCCCGGCCGACGCGCGCGCCCAGGCGCAGCAACTCGTCGCGCACCCCCTGGCTGCCGTGGCTGACGACCAGGGTGGCCCCCTTGGCCTGGCTGGCGTCCTGGGTAATGATGTTGACCACGCCGAGAAAGGCGTTCGATCCGTAGGCCGCCGAATTCGAGCCGCGCACCACTTCGATACGGTCGATGTCCTCCATGGCCACCGGCAGGACGTTCCAGTTCACCCCGCCCTGGAACAGCGGCGAATATTGGGAGCGGCCGTCGATCAACACCTGCACCCGGGGCGAATATTCTTCGTCGCTCAGGCCGTGGTACACCACCCGGGGGGCGTCGGTATTCATCGGCGTCACCTGGAACCCCGGCACCAGCCGCAGCAGGTCCGACAGGCTGCGGGCCCCGGACTGCCGGATCAGTTCGCGGTCGATGACGGTGACCGAGCCCGGCGCGTCGGCGAGCGGCTGCGGCAGGCGGCTGACGGTGGCGACTACCGGCAGGGTGGCGAAAAACATCTCCTCGTCCGCGGCGCCGACCCACGCGGGGAAGGCCGAAGCAAGGATGAAGGCCAGCAGCCCGGGCTGCAGCGCCCCCTCCCGCCGCCGCCCCCCCACCATGGCTAGCTTCCCACCTGTCCGGGCTGCTGCAGGATCTCTTTCCAGCCCCGGGCGAAGCAGTCGGACTGGTTGCCGATCCTCACTCCGTGCTTGGTCTGGGCGGTCAGGCAGAGGGCCAGGCCGCCCTGGTCCACCGCCGTCACCGCCGAAACGTCGATTTCCTGGATGCCGACCTGCTTCAGGCTGTGCAGGAAATCGTTGCGCANNGCGCCGAAAAGGCTGAACTCGCAGCCGAAGCGGCGGCCCACCTCCAGGTTGAGGCCGGTGCGCACCATGATGCCCGCCAGGGAAAGGTTTTCGATGACCCCATGGGCAATCTCGCCGCCGTAGCCGATCTTGATGGCAGGCGGGTAGCAGAAGCGGATGCGTTGGTGGCGGCGTGGCTCGATCATGCGCGAGGCGGGGAAGCGCTTGGCCCCTCGGGCGGTAGGGATTTCATGTTACCAGTTGGGCCGGCTATGTCCATAGACATAGGGAGGGATCGGATTGACTTTGCCGGGGCCTGTCGGTATCTTGCAAGGGCCCGGTCTTCCGGGGGCGCCGATTTGACTTCAGCTTGCGGGCGCCTCACAAATGCGGCTAAAGCGAGGTCGGTTGGAAACACCCGGTCCGCGACAGCCGACCGGGTTTTTTGTTTCTGCGGACAGGAAAAGCACAAAGATGGCAGCAGACACTCACGGCGTCGGACAGGTTGCCGCACAGACGGCGCATTTCAGCGAGCCCCTGGCCCTGCGCAGCGGCGGAGTCATCCCCGAGTACGACCTGGTCTACGAGACCTACGGCACCCTCAACGCCGCCAAGTCCAACGCCATCCTCGTCTGCCACGCCCTCTCCGGCCACCACCACGTGGCCGGCCACTATGCCGACCAGCCCGGCAACCTCGGTTGGTGGGACAACATCGTCGGC
>JRYJ01000943.1_pt1 | contig 31507 bp, 32 predicted proteins | sample 235371 | NCBI WGS metagenome assembly JRYJ01 (sample SAMN03074219, study PRJNA261477) | activated sludge metagenome | biome: Wastewater Treatment Plant; feature: Wastewater; material: Activated sludge; isolation source: activated biomass of a wastewater treatment plant treating hydrocarbon... ... | reverse complement strand
CGGCCGCAGCCCCGGGTTGCGATCGAACACACAGAGCTGGGGCCGTCGAAGCCCCGTGCGATCAGGTTCTCCAGCAACCCCTATCTTTTCTTCGTTCTATCAGGCCAGGGGAGAATGCCATCTAATTCTCGGCAGTATGCGTCGCTGTCCTCATCTTCCTCAATTGCCGTACCTTCTTTTGAAGGCAGATAATCTTCTTCGAACCAGAGGAGCGACAGCATGCGATCCCACTCAGGAAGATACCGTGACTCCTCATAGAGGGTTCCCCCTCGTGTCCAATCTTCAAACCATTCAGTAGGATCAACGGTACAGGGACCGTCATGACTTAACTGGGCTCCCTGGGCTGCCAGTGATGATGGCGGCACCCGATAGCCAATTTGGACCCAGGCTCCCATTTCTCTGAGTGAAGGAGACCGTGAGGCGTAGCGCGCGATACCATGTTCAGATAAAACGAATGTACAGGCGGTATCGCATAGCGCCGCAAATCGTGATCCAGTTGCGGTCAGGGAGGCTTTGAAAGTTTTTCCCAGGGTGGCCACTGCATTAAAACCCACCTCCTCTGCATTCACTCGCGGCTTAAAATGATCAGAGGGTAATAAGATTTCGGAGGCAAAAACGTCGCAGAGCACTTCGTTCGTGGGGCGCTTCGTATAACGTTGCGAGTCACTCTTGCCTGCGTGCTCATTCGGAAGGTTCAAATAAATGTGCCCAAGTTCATGGCAGATCGTAAATCGCTGTCGTTCTTCGAGGTGGCCTTCGTTTATGATGATGTGCCACTTGTTTTTCACAGGTAGGGAGTGCCCCGATTCGTTCTCGGGAAGATGCACATATTGAAGTCCCGCGCCAACGGCCTCGACATACTGGTTCATTGAAACAGGGCACTGAAGGTCCTTAAAGCTTCGGACAAAAGTGCGGGCTTTCATGATGACCGTGGGTTCATCCACGTTCCATCTTCTCCCTGATTTGACGGACCTGCTTGAGTACGCTGCGCCATGCTTCTCGTCCCTCGGGCCGCCCTCGCGATCGCATCTGAGCCGCGGATTCGAAATCGTCGAGAGAAACTTCCGTATCCTCCAAGACCTCGTCTAAGAGATCATTATCGATGGTCTGCCCCACGAGGAACCTCAAAATCCTGGCCTTCCGCTCGCCTGGTCGCAATCCTCGGATCAGGCTGTTCACAATGTCGTCGGATGGATCGACTTTTTCTCCAGTCTCAAGTCGGTGCACATAAGCGTGATCAATATCAGCGAGCTGGCCCAATTGGCGTAGCGATAGGCCTTTCTCTGTTCGGAGACGCTCGAGAAACCCACCAAATCCGATAGACATATCCCCTCTTGACACTGAAAGGCGAACCGCGTAGGCTGTTGTCTATGTGGACAACAGATCATCAAACCTGAGCGTTTGTGATTGCCCTGCGCTCCGAATGCAATTGAGCGTTCCGTCGTCCTGTCGAACAACGGCTGAGATTACACCGTTGCAGGCGGCAATGCAAGAGTCACAGAGTGAAGCGGGGAGGAAACTCTTAGAGGAAATTGAGACGGTCAGGTGAGCGATGGGTCGCTCACGGCATGGTGTCGCGAGCACAACGAAAGGAATACATCAATGAGGGACAATGATCGGTACGTTGTCAATCATGAAGACGGTTGGGCTGTGAAGAAGGCGGGAGCTGATCGTGCCAGCAGCATCCACCGCACGCAAGAGGAGGCTGAACGAGCGGCAAAACACACCGTTGCGAACCTCGGTGGGGGAGAAGTGCGGATACAGGGACGGGACGGGCAATGGCGAGATTCGGATANNAACGTCCATTAATTTCAACGAAGGAGACCAGGCTATGCCGGATAAAAAGACGGTCACAATCATTGTAGAAGGCACTCCACATGAGTGGCCTAAGGATGAGATTACCTATGCGGAAGTGGTTACACTCGAGGTTCCAGACTACCCTCAACACCCCGAGATCACATATTCCGTCAAGTACAAGAAAGGCCACGGCAATCAGCCTGAAGGAGTCCTCTCCCCCGGCGGCTCTGTGAAAGTTAAGGAAGGCATGGTTTTCAGTGTTTCACCAACTGGTCAGTCATAACGACGATATACGGCGCTTGGTCGAAAAAGGCTATGCTATCGCCTTTGACAGCAATTACCTCGTGATACGGGATATTCCGTATCTGGATAGTGAGCGCAAGCTGCAAATCGGCGCGATTGTCGCGAAGCTCGAGTTCATNNAATCTGGGCGGCGGGCCTACTCAGCTGGCGCTGAGCGAGGCCAGCAAAGATGTAGTCGTGCAGCGCTCCTTCTCAAACAAACCCATAGCCACCGGAAAATTTCAGGACTTTTTTGAAAAGATCGAAAGTTACGTCGCAATAATATCCGGGCCAGCGATGGCACTACACGGTGCCAGCCCCTACACGTTTCGCGCAGTGAAAGAGGTTGTATCCGACTCTGTTTTTGAGTTTCACGACACCTTGACGAGCCGCGCAGAGATCACTGACCTGTCGGCAAGGTTCAAGGATGACGTGATCGCGGTAATCGGCCTTGGCGGGACAGGCGCCTATGTTCTCGATTTCATGATCAAGACGCCGGTCCAGGAGATTCGGGCATTCGATCTGGATCCATTCCATGTACATAATGCTTTTCGTTCGCCGGGCAGGGTTGAGGCAAGTGAGCTCGGCAAAACGAAGGCGGAGGTCTATCTTTCGCGTTACAGCAACTTCCGAAAAGGACTTTCTGTTTATCCCAAGTTCATTGACACTTCTTGTTCCGACGATCTGAAAGGTGTGACTTTTGCGTTCGTGTGCGTTGACAAAGGCTCGTCTCGAGCTGAAATTTTTGACTTGCTCATTTCAAAAGGGATTGCATTCATTGACGTAGGCATGGGCCTGAATCGTAAAAAGGGACCGCTCAACGGGATGTTGCGTATGACCTACTACTCCGCCGAGCAAGGCCAGAAGGTAAGGGACATGGGGTTGGCCGAGGTTGTGGACAGCCCTCAGGATGTGTACCGCGCCAACATTCAGATCAGCGAACTCAATGCACTTAATGCGTGCTTAGCCGTTATCAAGTTCAAGCAATTGCGTGGGTTCTACTCTGAAGAGCTTCCCTATTACAATCTCCTCTTCGAAGTCGGCGATCTGAAGATCGCTGGGGCGTCTAAGTTCGATGAAGATTGAGTTGCAACGTGTTCATTACATGCCGAAGGAGTTGAAGCCTGGTGTGCTCTATGTTTCAGAAGCATTCGGGGCTGCAGCGCATCTTTGCGCCTGTGGATGCGGGTCTAAAGTCAGGACACCTTTGGGTCCGACCGAGTGGTCTCTTGAGGAGACTGATGCCGGACCAACTCTTTACCCTTCGGTTGGGAACTGGCAGCAAGCTTGCCAATCGCACTACCGGATAACTCGGGGAAAAGTTATGTGGTCCACCAAGTGGACGCCTGAGCAAATCGCTGAAGGGCGTCGTGCGGAGGAACAGCGCCGCCGCGTCTACTATGACGCTCTCTATTGTCAACAAGGTGGAACCTTGCACGGATTCTGGCGCTGGATCAAACGCGTATTTCAACGCTAGGGTCGTTCTCTTGGACTGAGATGTCTCAAGTTGATTCGGTCCAAAAAACTAAACTCAGCACGAATTGAGGGGTGATTCTTATAGAAGCCGCGATTACCTGAACTCCAGAAGCCTCCTTTAGTCTACCAGTATCAGGACATTGGGGGACTGCGGTGGAGCACTTATTCTGTCTACAGTTCTTGGTGGTCGGCAAAGCTGTAGTACCGGTCCTCGCCCAGGACCAGATGATCAAGCACGGCGATGCCCAGCAGCTCGCCACCGTCTTTGAGGCGCCGAGTCAGGGCACGATCTTCTTGACTCGGAGTTGGATCACCGCTCGGATGGTTGTGTGCCAAGAGGACCGCGCTGGCGTTCATGAGGATGAGTGGCTTGAAGACTTCGCGGGGGTGGACGATGCTCATGGTGACGGATCCCATGCTCACGGTGTTCATGCCGATGACAGCATGTTTTGCGTCAAGGGCTACAACCATGAAATGCTCGCGATCGAGTCCATCGAAGAGCGGAGCGAGAAACCGGTGCGCTTTCTGGGAATCGCTGATCCGGACATCGCCCGCATGTCCTCCTGACTCTTTCACCAGCATGACGCGATAACGGGGAGGGGTGTAGGAACGCATGTCTCTTCTCTCCAAACGATCAGCGGGATTCTCGCGAGCCTCGCGATGGTGTTGAACTGGGTCAGTGTGGTGGCGCACAGCTTCCGTCTCCGTCATGTGCGAAGGAATCGGCCCATTGGTATCTGGTGTTGGGCCTCGGCCTCCTGCTACTACTGGCGATGGAAAGGGGGAACGCCCTGTCCTATGGGGAGATGGCAATGAGTAAAGGAAGGGGGTTGATCAGATATGTTATTTGATGGCATCGGAAGACTGTGCTAGGCTTTGATACAGAATGCGAAGGATGCATGACAAGAGAGCGTGGTCTCGTCTGACGCTTCTTGCATGGGCGTCCCTGTGGATGCTCATGGTGCCGTGGGTTCATGTCCACCCGGAGGTGGAGCACAACCACGGAGATCNNTTTCTCGGCCCCGCTGGAGTGCGAGTATCCCGCTCAACATGATGACACGTGCCCGCGCGGTACACATGAGCATGTTCAATCCATTGCCCATCATGGGCATACGTTTACCCATCCAGAAATCGAATATTCCCTCGTCGCTCCTTCAGCGGCTCCGACGATCGCGAAGATTCTCCTCAGCCTATTCTGTCTCAGTGAAGACGTGCCCTCGCCGGCTCCCATCGTCTTCTCCGGCAGCACATCGCCTCGAGATGTCGCGCCGACCGTGCTGTTTCTCGCGACCGCTCTTCCTCTTCGGGCTCCTCCGGTTCCTCTCTCCTGACAGCCGTTCTCGTCGCAGCGTGATCACGTAAAGCGGAAAGACCGCTGCGGGTTACTGGCTGCCTCAACTGGTCTTGAGCCGTCCTCGTGGCGCCCGAGTGAAGCCGGTCTCCGGCGACTTCCCGCTGAGGAGAAGAAGGAGGAGTCGTATGGTCTCTCGATTCGTCATGGTGCTCTGGTTCGTGCTGGCCGGCGTTCTCTTCCTACGGCAAGAGCTCCGTGCGGCTGACCCGAGTCCAACACCCTATAGCCTCACCAGCATTATCGAACTCGCACTTGAGCGCAGCCCAATGATCACCGGGGCACAAGCCTCGATTGAACAGAGTCGTGGGCAACAGGTCGCTGCGGGTGCCTATCTTAATCCCTCTGTCAGCGGATCGGCCGGTCGTGGGGCGATCCGGGATCCGAGTACCGGCGTGAGCATCACCGAACGCACGATCACCGTCGAGCAACCGCTGGAGTGGCTGGGCAAACGCGCAGCCCGACAACGGGCGGCCGACGCGGGAGTGGCCGGCGCCCTCGCCAGCATGGAGGACGCCAAGGTGATGGTCATCGCCGAGGTGAAGGGGGCGTTCTTCCAGTTGCTCCTCGCGCAACAAGACGCACAGCTCGCGAGGGACAACCTCAAGACGGTTGAAGACCTCCTGCAATTGGTGACGGCGCGTGTCAGCACGAAGGAGGCTCCTAAATTCGAATTGGTCAAGGCGACCGTCGAGCTCCAAAAAACACGGAAGGAATTGTCGCGGGCGGAGAACGCCCTGCTGGTGGCCCGGACCAAGCTCAATACGGTCACCGGCAAGGCCCTTGGCGACTCCTTTATCATCCAGGGAGAGTTTGAACCGGTGCGTCCGGGCTTACAACTCCCTGTCCTGATCGAGCAGGCTCTCGACCGGCATCCCGCCCTCCGGCGCCAACAGAAAGCGGTGGAACAAGCCGAGTCCACGGTCGCACAGGAACGCGCCTCGCGCATCCCGAACGTGGCGGTGATCGGGCAATATCATCGGGAAGCCGGTGATGAATCCATCACGGCGGGGCTGAGTGTGCCGCTCCCGTTGTGGTATCGCCGACAGGGAGAAATCGGAGCCGCGATGGGCGCGTATCGGAAAGCGCAAGCCGAACGGGCCCGGGTACAACAGGAGCTGGAGCAGACCGTCACGCAGCATTTTCAGGAGGTGCGGACTGCGCAAGAACAGATGAAAGTCTTCGAGGAAGGCCTGCTCTATCAAGCCAAAGAAGCGTACGACATCGCCCAGTTCAGTTTTCGTCACGGTGTGGCGAGTTTGCTGGAAGTGATCGATGCCCAGCGGGTCTACCGCCAGACGCTCTTCGAATATGCGCAGGCGCGCGCCGAACATTCCATCGCGCTGGCCCGGCTAGAGCGGGCCGTGGGAGGGATGCCATGAACGGTCGCATGATGCTGCGTTCTTCGCCCGTTTCCCACCGAATCGCCATCGTGGTGTTGGTCGCCTGTGTGCAGACGGCGTGTCAGGCGAAGCAAGAAGACGCGCCGAAGACGCCATCTCAGCCAATGAAGGCTTTGCAAGACTCCGGTGTCATCGAACTGCCCGAAGGCAGTCCAACCCTTGCCCAGCTTCAAACCGATCGAGTCGCGCTCCGTCCGATTCGGATGGCCCTCAAGGCCCAGGCGGGAAAGGTCCTGGCCAACGAGAATCGATTGGCGCATTTGAGCCCGCGAGTCCCCGGCCGTATCGTGGCTGTGTATGCCAACCTGGGCGACCGAGTGAAGGACGGCGATCGGTTGCTTCTGCTCGACAGCCCGGCCTTCGGTGAAGCGCAGCTCGAATATCGCAAAGCGAAGACAACGCTAGGTGTGACGGAGAAAGCGCTCGCACGGGCCAAAGCCTTGATCGATCGCGGCGCGATCGGCGCGGGGGAGTATCAACGGCGGGAGGCCGACTATGAGAATGCGCGTGCCGATCTCCACGAAGCGGAGGAAAAACTGCATTTACTCGGCATGACGGAAAAGGAGATTGAACGGTTGGGTGCCAAGACCTTGCCGCATGCGGAGGTCGCACAAGTCTCGCTCCGCGCACCGTTTACCGGTGACGTGATTGAGCGAAATGCCACTGTTGGCGAGGTCGTTGATCCCAATAAAACCCTGTTTACGGTCGCGGACCTCTCGACCGTCTGGGTGCGTGCCGACTTCCCTGAGCAACAAGCCGGCCTGCTGAAGACCGGGCTGACGATCGAACTCCGTGTGTCGGCCTATCCGGACCAGGTGTTTCGAGGGGCCATTACTTATGTGGGCGCGGTGATCGATCCCACCACGCGCACGGTGACAGCGCGTGCGGAGGTTGCCAACCCGGACGGCCGGTTGCGGCCGGAAATGTTCGCCGAGGTCACGTTGACGACTGCCGAGCAGTCAGTCTTGAGCGTGCCGCGCCCAGCCGTGCAGCAGATGGGGAGCCGCACGGTGGCGTTCATCGTGCGGGGACCGCGCCGGTTCGAAGCTCGTGAGGTAACCGTGGTCCAGACCTCGGGCGACTACCTTCAAGTGATCGCGGGCCTTGCAGCCGAAGACGAAGTCGTGACCCAGGGCAGTTACCCCCTCAAGTCAGAGCTGCTCCGCGAACAGATGCCGACGGGAGGCCCGCTATGATNNGGAACAACGGCTCATTGTGTTGCTGATGGTGTTCGGCCTCATCGTGAGCGGCGTGGCGGCGTTCCGCCATCTGCCGATCGATGCCTTTCCCGACGTCACGCCCGTCCAGGTCCAAGTGATCACCAAGGCGCCCGCGCTCGCGCCGTCAGAAATCGAACGCCTGGTGACCTTTCCCCTCGAAATCGAGTTGACCAATCTGCCGGGCAAAACGGAGCTGCGGTCGGTGTCGCGGTTCGGTTTGTCGGTGATTACGGTGGTCTTCGAAGACCGGATGGACATTTATTTCGCCAGACAACTCGTCCTGGAACGACTGGTCCAAGCACGATCCCGGCTGCCGCAAAGCGCCGAGCCGGTGCTGGGGCCGGTCAGTACGGGACTGAGCGAAGTCTTCATGTACCTCGTCGAGGGGCCGCAGAGCCTCATGGAGTTGCGGACCCTTCAAGACTGGATCATCCGGCCGATGCTGCGTGCCGTCCCTGGATTGGCGGACGTCGATACGTTAGGTGGCTTAGCCAAACAATATGAAGTGTTGGTCGATCCCAATCGTCTGACGAGTTTGGGACTGACCTTGCGCCAAGTCCATGCGGCCGTCGCGGGAAACAACCAGAATGCCGGGGGCAGTTACATTGAGCAGGGCGGAGACAAGCTGGTCGTCTATGGAGTGGGACTGGCCCGCTCGGCGGCCGACTTGGAACAGATTGTCGTGGCGGCGCACAAGGGCACACCCGTCTATCTCCGGGACGTCGCCCAGGTTCGCCAAGGGAACGCCATCCGGTTGGGGGGTGTCACGCGAGACGGAAAGGGTGAGGTGCTCGAAGGCATTGCGGTTATGCTGCGCGGCGGCAACAGCCGAGCGATTGTGTCGGGTGTGAAAGACAAGGTGGCACTCATCAACCAGGTCTTGCCGGCCGGTGTGACCATCAGACCCTTTTACGATCGCATCGAATTAGTGGCGCGCGCACTGGATAGCGTCGAGCGGGCCTTGCTGGAGGGGGCCGCGGTCGTGATGCTTGTGCTGTATCTGTTTCTCCGGAATCTCCGCGGCGCGCTCGTAGTCGCCCTGACCTTGCCGCTGGCCACTCTGGCGACGTTCCTGATCATGCAAGAGGTCGGCCTGTCGGCCAATCTCATGTCCCTGGGCGGCTTGGCGATTTCGCTGGGGATGATCGTCGACGCCGCCATCGTGCAGGTGGAGAATGTCGAGCGCCATCTGAGCGAGCAGGCGACGGGCCGGGCCCTCTTACTCGCCGACCGTCTGCCCATCGTCTTGCGCGCTGTCCTGGAAGTGCGCCGGCCGAGCCTCTTCGGGGAATTGATCATCGCCTTGACCTTTGTTCCCCTCCTGACGCTCCAAGGCATGGAAGGCAAAATGTTCATTCCACTGGCCCTGACGGTGGTCATTGCGCTCCTCAGTTCCTTGATACTCTCGATGACAGTGGTTCCAGTGCTGGCGGCGGTGCTCATGAAGCCGCGTGTGACGAAGGAGGGCGGACGTCTCCTGGAGAAGAGCCGACGGCTCTATCGGCACATGTTGGAACGCGCCATGCGCAGAACTCGCCCCGTGGTCCTCGTGGCGGGGGGTGCGCTCCTCGGCGGAGCGGCCCTCGTCCCTTTCATAGGGCGGGAGTTCGTTCCGATCATGGACGAAGGCACGATCGTCGTGAATCTGATGCGACTGCCCAGCATCAGTCTCAGCGAATCGCTGAAGATTGCGGGAGAGGTCGAACGCCTCTTGTTGGAACTGCCGGACGTGCGCTCGGTAGTTTCGCGGACCGGCGCCAACGAACTGGGGACCGATCCCATGGGAATGGAACTCAGCGACATGTATGTCTTGCTCAAACCGGAGTCTGAGTGGCAGGCGCAGTCGAAAGCCGACATCGAGGAGCAGATCCGTCGGCGGCTGGCGCAAGTGCCCGGCATCGCCTTTGGGTTGTCCCAACCCATCGCCATGCGTGTCGATGAACTCGTGTCGGGAGTCCGGTCCCAGGTCGCCGTCAAACTGTTCGGCGATGACCTCGACACGTTGCGCACCAAGGCGGACCAGATCGCCCGCGTCCTGCGGCAGGTGCGCGGCCTGTCGGATCTCCGGGTCGAGCAAGTATCGGGTCTGTACTATCTCAAGATTGACATCGACCGCGCCAAGATCGCGCGCCATGGGATCAATGTCGCCGAGATCACCGAAGTGATTGAAGCCGTCGGCGGTGGAATTGCTGCAGGAAACGTCTTCGAAGGCCAGTGGCGCTTTCCGATCATGGTCCGATTCCCGGATGAGCGGCGAGCCGATGTGGAAACGATTGCGGCGCTCTGGGTTACGGCACCGGATGGTACCCGGATTCCACTCCGGGAGTTGGCCGACATTCGAATAGTGGAGGGCCCGGCGCAGATCAGCCGCGAGCAGGCGAGCCGCCGGATTGTGATCGAGGCCAACGTGGTCGGACGCGATCTCGTCGGGGCGGTGGAAGAAGCCCAAACCGAAGTCGCGCGCACGGTGCAGCTTCCGCCGGGCTATTATCTCACCTGGGGCGGCCAATTCGAAGACCAACAACAGGCCATGGCACGCCTGGCCGTGGTCGTGCCTCTGGTCATTGGACTGATCTTTCTCTTGCTCTATTTTACGTTTGGCAACCTGCGACAGGCGGCGCTCATTCTCCTCGCGATCCCATTCGCGATGGTCGGCGGTCTCCTGGCGCTCTGGGTCGGCGGGCTGTACCTCTCGGTTCCGGCCTCTGTCGGCTTTATCGCCTTGTTCGGCGTGGCGGTGCTCAACGGGGTGGTGAAGATCGCCTATATCAACCAGCTTCGGGAGCAGGGGATGCCGCTGGACGAGGCTGTCCTGACCGGGATGGTCCTGCGCTTGCGCCCTGTTCTGATGACCGCGATCGTGGCGATGATGGCGCTCCTGCCGCTGCTGTTGGCGACCGGCCCGGGTTCTGAGATCCAGCGGCCTCTTGCGACGGTCGTCATCGGGGGGTTGTTTTCATCCACGGCCCTAACCTTGGTGGTGCTCCCCGTGCTCTATCGGTGGGTCGAGCAACGCATCGGGCAACGGCGCGCTTCGGAAACAGCCGTACTTGAATTGGCTTCTGAAGGAGAGGTCGCAAAATGAGAGAGAGCAAGAGGCGGGAAGCGTGAAAGCCATTCTGGTGGTCGATGATGATCCGGATATCCGGCTGGTCTGTCGGGATCGGCTCGAGCACTTGGGCTACCAGGTGCATTGTGCGAATAGTGGAGAACATGCCTTAGCCGTGCTTTCGACGCACGACCTCCATGCCATGGTGCTCGATCTGCACCTCCCGGGATTGCAAGGAGCTGAGGTGCTCCGATTGACCAGAAAGCAAGGCCTGGGGCTCCCGATTTTACTGATCAGCGCATCTCACTCCGGACAGGTTGACGAATTGCTGAATGTACAAGGGGCGCAAGGTTTTCTTGCCAAGCCGTTCGCGAATGAGGAGTTCGATCGGTGGGTGACTCAATGGGTGGGATCACCATAGGGAGGGGCGTACTTGGCATAGCACCCTCAGTCTGCTCCATCATCAGGTCCGTGCTGCTGGCTTCGGTCACTGAGGTATGTTTCGACTATACTTTCGCGCGACAAACGCGGGGATCTCTTCTGCCGAAGCCGTAATCGGTCAGTCCAAAGCCTGCCGCTGCCGATTAACTGACAGACCCCTTGCACCTTCCAGTCGGAGGAAGGTTTAGTATGGCCGCTATGGATACAGAGCCGCTCACAATCCGGCGGGTGGCAAAGCGCACAGGAGTCTCGTCAAAGACTCTCCGCTACTGGGAGGACGTGGGCCTTCTTCCGAAGGCCGCCCGCAATTACCACGGCTATCGCCTCTTTCACCATGATGTCGTGCAACGCATCGGCTTCATCGAAAAGGCGAAGAGCCTGGGCTTCACCCTCGCCGAAATCCGCACCCTCTTTGACATCGCCAAGAAACGAGGCACGGCCTGCCCCGATGTGATGCGCTGGACCGAAAAAAAGATTCAGCTCCTCGAGCGCCAGATCAGCCTGCTTTCGAAATTGCGAAACCGGCTGAGGGCCTATCAAAAAGAATGGAACAAGAACAAGAAGCGGTCCTGTCCACCGCTGAGCGATTCGGAAGTGTGCTGTCTGATCGAAGCCATCCCGGCGATTCTGCCCAGGAAAGGAGGTGAAGCGGATGCGATATCTCTTCAGCGTCTTGCCAGGAACACTGATCGCGCTTCTGATCAGGGTCTGGCCGACGGCGAGTAGCCTCGCGGGCTCTGGCTGTCCATCGTGCCCGTTCTGTCCGTGAGATGCAGATTCTGAAATGGTGGCAGTGGTCTCTTGGTGGAAGGAGGTGATTCCGGTGTGCCCTTGGGTAGAGATTCTTGGCTTCTGCCCTTACGAGACAGCATCCAAAGTCTGGCAGTGGATGCTGGGGCTCCTTGGGTAGTTGCGGACGCTAGGCGGCTGGTCTCGTCAGGAGACCAGCCGGCCTCTTTGCCAGGCTCTCTGCGCCTGATTGACACCGGTCAAATCAAAGCGTATCGTAATTACGGATTAGGAGTGGCATATGCGGCGTGTGCGTTTTGTCATCGCAGGGGCCTTGGTTCTGCTGTTGCTGACATTCAGCTTCAACGCGTATGCGTGCCTGCTGCCACTCTTTGGTGTCCCGCAGACGGCGATGGGTGGCGGCTGCGCCGACCCGCAGGACCAGCCGGTCCGCCAGTTCTGCGACACGTTCACCACGCTCGCCCTCCAAACCGCTTCTGACTTCCATCCTTCCGTTGATACTGATACGCAGGTAGTGTCTCCAGGCGAGGCCGCTCCGCAGACCTGGCTGATGAGCGTTCCCACCTGGACGCCGCTCGTTCAGGGATATCCCGCACAAAGACCACCACAGGACGCCCTGGTCAGAACCACGGTCCTTCGCATCTGATCCTTTCACGTTTCTCTTCCAGAACCTTTCTCTCATAGCTCCCTTCGCTTGGCCATCGTTGTAAGCGACCGGCTGCGCGCCCGCTGACCGGGTTCGCGGTCGGAAGAGAGCAAACCGTGGAGGAGACCATGATGAAACGGACGGCACGACTCTTATGTTTGACAACCATGACCACGAATTTGGTCTTCTCGAGTGTGACCTTTGCCGAAGACCAGCTCGCGCTGAAGCCACTGGCTCTGCCGGGGCTGATTACAGAGGCCTTGGCGCGGAATCCCGAAATTCTGGCGGCACGGCAACAGTGGGAGGCGGCGGCGAAACGGGTACCGCAGGCGCGCTCGCTGGATGATCCGACCCTGTCAGTCCAGTGGTGGAATGCGCCGGAATCCTTCAACCTGGGTGGGCCGTGCGGAGAACACGCTCATTGGGCTGTCCCAAAAATTCCCCTTTCCGGGAAAACTGACTCTGAAAGAAGGAATTGCCACTCGGTCGGCCGAGATGACTGAGCAAGCGTTGCGCGCGAAGGAGCGTGAACTGATCGCGCGGCTCAAGCAGGCCTACTACGACCTGTTCCTGGCCCACAAGGCGATCCAGATCCACCATGAGCAGATTGACCTGCTGACCCAGTTTCTGGAGATCGCCGTCGCGAAATTTCGCACGGGAAAAGGCAGTCAAGTGGATGTGCTCAAGGCACAGGTGGAACTCTCCACGCTCCATCAGGAATTGCCGGTTCTTGAACAGCGTCGCGAGACGGCTCAGGCCAAAGTGAACACACTGTTGAATCGGGACCCTCGCTTCCCGCTGGGGCTCCCGCAGGAACCGCGTACGGAGCGGTTCGACAAGGAGCTGGACGAGCTGTTTCAGATGGCCTCCAACGCGAGGCCGGAGGTGAAAGCGGCCGGTCTGGCGGTCCAGCGGAACGAACAGGCTCATGCCCTTGCGCGGCGCCAATACTACCCGGATGTCACCGTCGCGGTCCAGCGGTTCCAGAACTTTCAGGCCAATGACGGCTTCGGCGCGATCATGGCCATCAACCTGCCGTTCGCCTTTTGGACCAAGCCGAAGTATGACGCAGGCGTGCAAGAGGCGACGGCCGCGATTGCCGCGGCCCGCGCGGATCTTCAGACAGTGGAAAATCTGACGCGGTTTGAGATTCGCGACGTGCTCGCGAAAGTACGGGCCAGTTGGGAAGTCGCCCTGCTCTATCGGACCACCGTCTTGCCGCAGGCCGAAGACAGTGTAGCGGCCGCACGGGCCGGGTATCGCACCGGAAGGACATCTTTTCTGGATCTCATCGATGCAGACCGGGCCTGGCGGGAGTTTCAACTGGCGTACTTCCGGGCGCTCGTAGACCGGGAGGCCCGCCTGGCCGAACTGGAACAGGTCGTGGGCTCGGAATTGTAAGGAGGGAGAGACCATGTTCACGCGCACGTTGACTCGAGGACGCACCCGGCGGATCGCGATCGGAGCGGGGATGGTCCTGCTGGTACTCGGAGCCTGGCTCATGATGGGACGGGAGCCACACCAACCCTCAATGCCGGAGGAGACCCCGTCCCGCGCGAGCCCTCCGGCGGATCAGGAGAGACACCGCATGCAGGAGAGTCCAATGGCTTCGAGCCAGGACACGGGCCCTGCGCAAGCCTACGCCATGGTGGCCCCGCTGAAGCAGCAGTTGATCGGTGTGAAAACTATGGTCGTGGAGAAACGGCCGATGGAGACCGTCGTGCGGGCTGTTGGGCGAGTGGACTACGACGAGCAACGCATTGCCCGCGTCAATTTACGGATCTCGGGATGGGTCGAGGATCTGTTTGTGGATTACACCGGGCAGGTCGTCCGGAAAGGTCAGCCCTTGTTCACCTTGTATAGTCCGGATCTGGTAGCGACCCAGGACGAGTACCTGCTCGCGCTGAGGGCCCGAGACAAGGTGAAAGACAGCCCGATTCCCGAAGTTCGACAGCAGGCAGAACAGATGGTGGAAGCCGCGCGCGATCGCCTGCGGCTGTGGACCCTCACCGACGACCAAGTCAATGAACTCGCCAGACGGGGCAAGGCGCAAACGTATGTCACGATCTATTCGCCAATCCGAGGGTACGTGATCGACAAGAAGGTGTTCAAGGGGATGTTTGTGCAGCCGGAGATGACGCTGTACACGATCGCGGACCTGTCGACAGTGTGGATCAATGCGGAAATTTACGAGTACGAAGTGCCGTTTGTGAAGATGGGACAACCGGTCACGGTGACCTTCGCCTCCTACCCAGGGGAACAATTCCACGGCCGGGTCTCGTACATCTATCCCTACCTGAACAAGGAAGCCAGGACCGTCAAGGTCCGGCTGGACCTGCCGAACCCCGACGTTCGGCTCAAACCAGACATGTATGGGGATGCCCTGATCCAGGTCGATCGAGGGACCAGATTGGCCATTCCGGAACAAGCTGTGCTCGATTCCGGGATCCGCACGCTTGTCTTTGTCGTCCGTGGAGAAGGGCTCTTTGAACCACGAGTGGTGAAGCTCGGTCCGAAGATTGGGTCCTACTATGAAGTCCCCGAGGGGCTCACGGAAGGGGAACGCGTGGTAACCTCCGGGAATTTTCTGATCGATTCCGAGAGCAAGCTGATGGCTGCCACGAGCATGATGGGCGCCCTCGGGATGGGCGGCATCACGATGGAACAGGCTCAGATGGGCAAGATGGACATGGGCGGCATGGAAATGGAGGCGCCCAAGGCGAAAGAGGCCAAGGACGGAGCTGGGACCAAGCTGGAAAGGAAGACCGGCGGGCTCACGCTCATGCTCTCGACTGAACCCGCAACGCCGCGGATCGGAGAGAACCAGGTTCGGGTGAAGGTGACGGACGAGACGGGAACGCTGGTGTCCAACGCCAAGGTACTGCTCACATACACCATGCCGATGCCGGGCATGATGCCGGCAACAATTCCGATGACGCTCGGGAAGGATGGCCTCTACGAGGCCAAGGCGAACCTGGGCATGGGAGGCCAGTGGGATCTCACGGTGACCATTCAGCGTGCGGGCCGGCCCGACATCAAGGAGACATTTTCGGTGACTGCCGGTGGCGGCGGGATGTCAGGTATGTCGGGGATGTAGGCAAGAAGGATCTGCAGAAGCTGTCCGCCCGACATGAAGAACAAGCGCAGATCATGAGCGCACAGCCGGGCAAAGAGTGATGACTGCGAGAGACCAGACTGGCATCAGAAGGATAGGAACCGGCAGAAGACTAAAAACGACCTCACAGAGGATCGAGTATCGGGGCAACCTCTAAACACTGTTCTTCATGAACAGGGGAAGGTGAATCATGAAAACATTACTGGTTGTGCTGGTCATGGTTGGCGTGGTGGCGTGCACGATGATCGCTCCTCCTCCCTAATATTTGGTTGCGTTGAATGATCATGCGGCTCTGGCGGTCTGGTATGAGAAGGAGGCAGCGAACCTCCGGCAAAAGGCCAGGGAAATGGAAGTCATGATCGAGGAATACCGAAAGGATCGGGAACGAGGACGCAAGCTGATGATACACCCGCCCAAGTTTGATTTTGTTCAGGAGTGCAACAATCTCGCAGTCATGTATACGAACGCAGCCACACAAGCGGAGAACCTGGCCGCATCACATCGAGAGATGACTCGATCCTGACGGCTCAAGAGGCGCATCGACGCTCATGGCCGTTTCGTGCTCTCGATGACGGCCATACAGATCGGAACAGTCAATAGTTGTCGACGATTGCCAAAGGAAGACAGGATGATCGACCGTGTCATTGAGTGGAGCGCCCGGAATACGTTTCTGGTGTTCCTGGCGACGCTCTTTCTGATGGGGTGGGGGCTCTGGGCCGTGTACCAGACTCCGCTGGATGCGATCCCGGATCTCTCGGACGTGCAGGTGATCGTGTTTACCGAGTGGCCAGGCCGCAGCCCGGATCTGGTTGAAGATCAAATCACCTATCCCATTGTCACCTCGATGTTGGGCGCGCCGCGGATCAAGTCCGTCCGTGGGCAGTCTTTCCTGGGACTGTCATTCGTCTACATCATTTTCCAGGATGGCACCGATCTCTACTGGGCCAGAAGCCGGGTGGTGGAGTACATGCAGGGCGTGACCGGCAAGTTGCCCGAGGGTGTCTCTCCTACGCTGGGTCCGGATGCGACCGGGGTCGGATGGGTCTTCCAGTACGCGCTGGTGGACAAGTCCGGCCAGCACGACCTTTCGGAACTGCGGAGCTTTCAGGACTGGTACCTGCGCTACTGGCTCCAGAGTGTGCCGGGAGTGGCCGAGGTCGCGTCGATCGGCGGATTCGTGAAGCAGTACCAGGTGCAGGTCGATCCCAACAAGCTTCTGGGCTATCACATCCCGCTCAAAGCGGTCATTGAAGCCATCCGCCGCAGCAACAATGACGTCGGGGGACGCGTGATCGAGGCGAGCGAGCGGGAATACATGGTGCGGGGGAGGGGCTATATCCGGTCACTGGACGATATCCGACACGTTCCGCTGGGAACCGACCGGCAGGGCACCCCCATCACGGTGCAGGACGTGGGCCGTGTGACGATCGGTCCCGATATTCGTCGCGGACTCGCCGAGCTGGATGGCCAAGGCGAGACGGTGGGTGGCATCGTGGTCATGCGCTACGGCGAGAATGCGCTCGCGGTGATCGATCGCGTGAAGGACAAACTCAAGGAGATCACACCGTCGCTTCCGAAGGGGATCGAGATCCTCACCGTCTATGATCGCTCCGATCTGATTCTCCGGGCCATTGCTACCCTGAAAGAAAAGCTGGTCGAGATTAGCCTCGTCGTGAGCGTGATCAGCCTGGTGTTTCTGTTTCATCTGCGCTCCGCGCTCGTTGCTATCCTGACCTTGCCGGTCGCGATCTTGCTCTCGTTTCTCGCGATGTACTATCTGGGGATCACTTCGAACATCATGTCCCTGGCCGGCATCGCGATTGCCATCGGAGCCATGGTGGATGCGGTCATCGTGATGATCGAGAACGCCCACAAGCGTTTGGAACAGTGGGACCGCGCCGGACAGTCCGGCGCTCGGACCGCCGTGATCATCCGCGCCGCCCAAGAGGTCGGGAAGCCGCTCTTCTTTTCGTTGCTCATCATCACGATCTCGTTCCTGCCGGTCTTTACGTTGGAAGCGCAGGAGGGGCGCCTCTTCAGGCCGTTAGCCTTTACCAAAAGCGCAGCGATGTTGTTTGCGGCGTTCGTGTCGATTACGCTCGCGCCTCTCTTGATGGTCTGGCTGATCCGAGGGAGAATTGCACCGGAGGAGAGGAATCCCATCAATCGAATACTGATTTGGCTCTACCGGCCGCTGGTGTCCGGCGCGTTGCGTGTGCGCTGGCTGGTGGTGATCCTGGCCATCGGCGCGGTGGGGAGTTCGATTCCGTTGTATGNNACTCGGATCCGAATTTATGCCACCGCTCAACGAAGGGACCATTCTCTACATGCCGACCGCTTTACCCGGTATTTCCGTGACCGAGGCGAGCAAGCTGTTGCAACGGCAAGACCAGTTGCTCAAGCAATTCCCCGAGGTCGACCGCGTCTTCGGCAAGATCGGCCGGGCCAGGACGCCGACTGATCCTGCCCATTTGAGCATGGCTGAGACCGTGGTGACGCTCAAGCCCGAGGAGCAGTGGCGGCCCAGCGTCACGTGGGACTCGCTGATTGCCGAGATGGACAAGATCGTCAAATTCCCTGGGATGCCGAACATCTGGTGGATGCCGATCCAGACGCGGACCGAGATGCTGGCGACCGGGATCCGCAGCAATCTGGGTATTAAGATTCTCGGCCCAGATCTCGCGGAGATCGAGCGGATCGGCCTGGAGATCGAAGGCCTGCTTCAAGGGATCCCGGGCACTCGCAGCGCTTACGCCGAGCGTGTCACCGGCGGGTACTATCTCGACTTTCACGTCAATCGCGAGGAGGCAGCTCGTTATGGGCTCACGGTCGAGGATGTGGAAGATGTCATCGAATCGGCCATCGGGGGCAGGAACATCACGCAGACAGTCGAAGGCCGCGAGCGGTATCCCGTGAACGTGCGCTATCTCCGGGAGCTACGGGACGACCCCGAATCGCTGCGGCGAGTGCTCGTGGAAGCCCGCAATGGCGCTCAGATTCCTCTGGGCCAACTGGCTCGGATCACGATGGCCAGCGGTCCCCCCGCGATTCGCGATGAAAACGGCTCCTTGGCCGGCATTGTGTTCGTCGATGTGGCAGGGCGGGATTTGGGTGGCTATGTGGAAGAGGTGCAGCGACTGATCCGCGAACGGGTAGCCCTGCCGGCGGGATACTCGCTTGCGTGGGGCGGGCAATTCCAGTACCTCGAACGGGCCAAGGCACGGCTGAAGGTCGTGGTGCCGGTGACGATCTTCCTGATTTTCGTGCTGCTCTATCTGAATTTCAAATCGGTGACGAGGAGCCTGATCGTCCTCCTGTCGGTGCCGTTCGGGGTCGTGGGCGCAATCCTCTTCCTGTACCTCCTTCATTATCACCTGAGCGTGGCGGTGTGGGTGGGCATCATGGTGATCATGGCGCTGGCCGATTGGTTCCTGCCGTTTGTGTACAACATCGGTTTTCCGGGCTTTCAGGCCAGCGTGCTGGTCTGGCTGTTTTTCGGCGGGCTGCTGAGCCTCGAACGGATGCGCGCGGCTCAAGCCGGCGCGTGAGAAGAATCATGGACCTGTCCATCCTCATCGTCAACTGGAACACGCGNNATCGCCGCGCCGATGATCGGCGGCATGGTCTCCTCGGTGGTCTTGACCTTACTTGTGATTCCGGCGGTCTACGCGCTCTGGCGCGAGCGGGGTCTACGAGACGAAACGGGCGATAGATGTGCCGCAGGCAGCTGAAGTCTGGACTGCTTCTTAATGTTCCCTGTGAGGTGAGGTTGAGCCGGTCTTTCACGAACACAGGTCGGCTCCCGCTGCGGGTGTTGACGCGTATCTTCGTCGTAGCTGCTCTCGTGAACGCCCCTTGGGAGGTTGCCCAGTCAGGCCTCTACGTTGGAAAGGATGGTGGCAGCATCCCTTGGTGGCATTGCGTGTTGATGAGTCTCGGGGACGCCGTTCTTGTCCTTGTGATTTTCTTCATCGGCTGGATTATCCTTGGTCGTCTGCAATGGTTTGAGCATCCTGCGCGTACGGGTTATGCGACCATGCTCATGAGCGGGCTGGCCATCAGCGTTGCGACTGAATGGATGATGGTGTATGTCGCGCATCGGTGGGGCTACACAAAGAGCATGCCATTGATCCCGGGGCTGGGTGTCGGGATTACTCCCATTGCCCAGATGCTGGTACTACCTCCGCTCGTCTTCTGGGTCGTCACTAAGTGGCTTAGTTACACAAATGCCCGTGTGGTCTTGTGATGCCGGACTTGAAGTAGGAGCGCGCACGCGCTGAGCTGGGTGTTGATGATCTTCCCCCGGCCAAGATGTCCTCGCAGTTAGTGTTTTCCGACGGTGCTGCAGGGACTTTTGGAATAGGGTTTTTAGATCCCCACTTTACTGTTTACCCCTCAGAGGCATGAGTGAGAAGGGGATCTCTCAGAAAAATGGGTGGGGCGGACGTGCAAACCGTGTATCTTTTGGGTTAAGTACTTCCCACGCATGACCGCGGATACGCCAACTATCGCCTTCCTGGATCAAATAGTGTACTTCTCCAAACCAACTGTCGATGTTGACGCGTTGGCCGGTCGCGTTGGAGATTGCCCATAGGCTTCCGGTGCAGGTGACGTTGGCAGTGGGAGGAGTTTTGTCGGATGCGACCTCAATCCTTGTAAAGACATGGGTCGTCGAAAAATCATAGTACTCTTCCAGGAGATGCTTCCATTCAGTCCGTAAACTGTCTTTCGTAAATCCACGATGTTTATAACCATCGGCATACAGAGCCATTACAGCATCCGGATCTCGACGCTGAACGGCTCCTTCAGCCCGCTTGAACGCGGTCATGATCTCATCCAGCGTCTTTGAGTCGGCTCGGATATAAGCAGAGTGTGAGATGTAGGTCCCGCTGAGGTCTGGGATGGAAGGTAAAGGACCGAAATGGCATCCCTGAAGGAGAAGCCCGGTCAATGTCCACGCTGTCAGGCTCTTCATAAGCTGACGAACCAGTCTATCTCGTACCTGAGTCCGCTATTCACTTGCTCGTGCCCCAGACAACTCTTCAATCCGGATGCCGCGATACTCCAACAATCCGGTCTGACCGTCCACGTAGCTGATGCAGAACTTAGCCCCTGGCACGCCAGCCAACCTCGGAGGATATTGCGGGGTACCGGGCGCTGTCTTTGCCACGCCACCTTCTCCCAATATAGATAAGAGTGGAAAGACGGAAGCGTTACGGGCGCAGAGCCGGCTACAAGTAAACTGCTAAACCGGGAAAGGAATGGCCAGGATGGAAGAAGACCCCAGCGGTGGCTTTTACCATATGCAAGCGTTCGTATGCCGGGCGCGTTTGTTATGCTGCCTTCTTCGACCCTGGGTTTCCGATATTTTCCATTGGGGCGATGAACCCAGCATCACCAGATCCGTCTTTCTTCCGCAGCCCATGCATCGCCGCCCGGCAGCTTCACTTCCTCCCGCCATTCCGGTACCATAAGATCAAGCAGTTCAACTGATTTGAGCTAATTTCGTTGGTCGCTGCGGCCATCGTGCTCCCTCTGCTTCCGCGTCCGGTGCTTCAGATATCGCCGTGTTTATAAGGCTCACGCGGTAGATCCCCGCACTTTCCAAGGTCAAGCGAACTTGTCCTGTCCTGCTCAGGCGATCGATGCCCAAGAAGACTTGATTCCAGGTGAGATCAGGACAGGCAATAAGCAACTCTTCAAGGAGACAACTAGGTACCCGAGCTATTGTCTCCAAAAGCCGATCAGCAACCGTCACTTCCCCTAACATACGGATCCTCGCGGTCCGGCCTCGCATACTGGATTGAAGCAAACGCGCTGCATGCAAAATGCCAGGGAGAGCGGCAACGGCTCTTTTTGAAAGGCGAGCCAAACCAGAGCGTTATGGTACTGCACCGCGGAGATGCTAGAAAAAGAAGACAATCCGCTGTGGCATTTCAGGACTACGATGAAGGAGCGCTGTACTTAAATGCCGCAGTGTGAAGATCGATTCAAAGACACGAGATAATCGCCACGGGCAGCAGCGAACACCGGCCCCACCAGGAGCCCTGGTTTACGGCAAGATGCTAAGGCAGACGTTCGGAAAGTGTGTCTTTGGCGGAGGAGAAGATGCTGCTGCCTAATCCCATGAGGCGCGCTCTGTCAGATCAAGCCTTGACATCCACCACGCTTTCGACACGATGGGTCGCCGACAGCGCGGTGCGAGGGAATTATGTGGGTCTTGTGAAACACTGGCCTCTATTTTTCTTTAGAGCCAGTGGAGCTGCAGTTCCAGACATGCCCTCTGGACTGGGTAAGGTGTATCTAGCACCTTTCAGGTTCCTTGTAAAGCCCGTTACCCTGGCCATGGCAAGGTTTCAGGAGTTGAAAGGATGATCCAAGTTCTCCCTGCTCTTGACGCCGGTTTCCAATTAGTCATTGCTGCAGATGATGCGCGGTTGACATCCTCAAGAGGCAGGGGCGAGTTGTTCTTGACCCAACCTGAGCAGATTTCTCACTGCATTTTCATCCTGGTCCCACAGGTGACCGTTCGGGCACTGGAGGATGAGATCAGGACCTGTCTCGCGTAAAACGGCCTGACAAACGGAACAGGTACGCGTCGAATAGGCGGCTGGAACTCTGACAATGCGGGTGCCGGTCTTCGTCGCCGCGTGCTCAATGCATGAGAGAAACGAGCTTGGCGCAACCAGCCGGCGGTATTTGGCCGCTTGGTCCAGCATGGGATCACGCGGGTTGTCGTTGGAAGCTATCCTTTTGAGATCGAGGACCTCGACGATGAGGGTCGAATATTGTTGGCAGATACGAAGAGCCAGGTTGCGATAGTACCACTCGCGGTGTCGAAGATATCGTTCCTCAAGCCCTCGCCGCTCCCGCACGAGACGAGTGGTTTGGTCGGCCCAACTTTGCAGAAGATCCAAGACAGGGCCAGCCAGGTGATGCGTCTCCAGCAGTCGGAGCAAGGTACTGAGTCCCGTAAAGCGAACAGAAGTGAGCTGCTCACGTATTGCCGCAGCTTGTGGGGGAAGTGGGTCTGGCCATGTCAGGTGGCGAAGCTGCTCTTTGGTCTGTTCTAACAGGGTGTCCTTTTGTGCCTGGAGGGCTTGTTTATGGCGAAAGGCTTGCAGGATCTTCTCTGGGAGCCGGAGCTCTTCGATATGGCCGTCGCGGTCACCCAGAACTCCGAGTCTGAGTTGTCTTTTCCCGACGAGGCGATACCCCACATCCAGCGCGCCGACACGTACCGGTCGTGTCGTGTTAATGGAATCGGCCGGAGGAACCTCGACGGATAGCAGAAGAGCCCATTCCCATCTGGCAGGGGTGGCTTCACCGACAGTACCCCGGCGCCGATAACCCGGGCCGTGGAGTTGTCGCCCGAACAGAGTCGCGTTCTTGACAAAACTGCCCGTTGGCAGGGGGCGATGCAGATAGACGGTCAACGGCAGCGTGAGCCCGGCAATGTGAAAGAGACCTTGCGATCGAATCAAGCTCTTCCGTTGTCCCTTCGGGAGATCCTCATCAAAGGCCCCGCTAGGAATCGCTCGAATATTCACACGGCGACTGCGCCCCAAGATCCATCTGGCCGGAGCGTCTCCGCCTGCCTCACTAGCAAGGGTGCAGGACACAACCGGGATGCCACCACCGCCGAAGTGGTAGTGGAAATGAAAGGTCTTTGGTTCGGAAGAGCTCGGCCGCGGGGCCTTACCGCCAGTTGCAAGAATGTGCCGTAACGCCGTCCGGAACTTCTCTTTCACGTACTCACGATTGTTCCAGTCAATAGGACAGGTCCTGGCAAGGCGTGTCACGGTCACAGTGAAGTGTTCGCGGAGCGTCCGGAGTTCAGCGCTGAGAGTTCGTTTTGAGAGGCGCCTCGCTTCGTTGAGCTCATTCAGAAGCTGGGTCTTGGCTCGTTGAGCCGTCATGACGGCGTCTTCGAACGGTTGAAGGTCAGGATGGCGTTTGGTGCGAAGGCGCTGGCGCGCTCGCTTGAGAGCAGTGCGTGCTTCACTCAGAGCAGCACTCGCTTGATGGAGTTGTTCGGTCAGCCGCTGAACAGCCGGAGTCGCGCCCACAAGTTTGTGATAGGCCTCTTGTTGCTTCCCAAAGGCCTCACAGAGTTGATTCCAGAGACCCTGCATGCGGTCGGCTTCCTGCAGCACTGCTGCAGGAAGGGTATTGTCACGCAATCGCTGATCAGGGTGGGCGGGATCATGCAGCTGGACGGCATAGCGGTAGACCAATACAGGCCACGTTCGCAGACGAGCACGCATGATCCCGCTCAGGAGTTGGTTAGTCAGTCAAGAGTTGGCGAGCCATAACTCTACCATAATGATTCACCTGCAGAGGAGTGGACGCGAGCGCTGCATGAGCACCTGCCTGGATGACGGGGGCGCGAAGGTCCATTTAGCAGTCCGCGGTGCCCTCGGCTTTGCAGACGGTTGTTTCATACGAAGAGGAGCCGGGAGACCGAGGGGATTCATGTGTGCCACTGCACGGCTTCAAAGGCCTATAGCAGGTGCCACAAGGTACAGGCACGGAAGACAAAAGTCATAAGTCGTCGCTGGGACAGGGTNNACACATTCCCGGCAGCGGTGGAGCCGGTGGAGTATGGGAATGGGTCTATTCAGCAGGTCTCCCTTGCAAATGTTCTCGTTTGAGAGTAGGCTTTCGGCATGAAGTCGATCTCCCAAAGATATGTCCGTCAATTTTCAGTCCTGGTGATCGTGACGCTCTTTGTGTGCCAGGTTATTGGCGGCTTCTGTCCGATGGTCCCATCGGTCTCTACGGCTCAGGCCGGCATTCATCATCTGCACTCAGGCCATGCGCACGTGGCCCATGTGATGGTTGGGGCAGGGATGTGCCCGGACTCGCTCACCTCCTCGGTACAGACATGTGACGTGCCCACCGATCACTCGCTTTCTCCTGTGCGAGACTGCTTTGCAGAGACTACGCAAGGGCTGGTCTCCTCCCAGGATTACGTGAGCGCCCCTTCCGACGGCTCAAGCCTTCCGCTGTATACGCTTCTTTCTACTTTCCGCATCTGAGATTTCGTCAATCCGTTTTCGTCTTGTCAGCCCCGCGGCAGGGCTTGATTCGCCCAACCGGAGCTTCTCCAGCAAGGGAGGTCGTCATGAACCGCTTCCATTTCTTACGAATAAGCATTACGCTCACCGTCTGCCTCTTCGTGAGTTCGCTCGTGAGCCTGACCAGCGCAGCAGCGGAGGAAACAAGACTGTCATTGAAGAGCCTCATCGAAGAACTCACCGAGCGTAATCCGGAGATCAAGGCGGCGCGCGAGCGCTGGGAGGCGGCCAAAGCGGTCGTGCCACAGGTCCAAACGCTCCCTGATCCCACATTGCAGGTCGGGTACCAGAGTATGGCCATGTTGCCGCCGGCCGTGCAGGGCTCGGTCTACGGGGTCGGGCAGGCGATCCCTTTTCCTGGGAAGCTCCGGCTGCGAGGCGAAGTGGCTGGCCGCGAGGCTGACCGGATCGAGCAGGAGTACCGCGCGCTCCGTCTTCGCCTCATCGCGCGGTTGAAAGAGTTATACTTCGACCTTCATTTCGTCCACAAGGCCATCGAAGTCGTGGAGACAAACAAAAACTTGCTGAGGCAGTTCGAAAAAACCGCCAAGTCTCGGTACGCCGTCGGCCAGGCAGCCCAGCAGGACGTGTTCCGCGCGCAGGTTGAGATCTCGAGGGTCCTGGATCGACTGGCGGTGTTAGAGCAACAAAAAGAGAGTCTGCACGCCGCGATCAACCGGCTGCTGAACCGGCCTCCCGCCGACCCGCTTGGCACGCCCGAGGAGATCCAGGTCACGATGCTGACGCTGCCCTTGCCGGAGCTGAGCCAACGCGCGGAAGAGTTCTCGCCGATCCTGCAGGCATCCGCCAAGGGGGTGGAAAGGGGTGAGCAGGCGGTGGCACTCGCGCGCCGCGAGTACTATCCGGATTTTGATCTCACAGCCTTAGGGACCCGGAACGATAACGTCAATGTAAACGGATACCAGGTGATGCTCGGCATTCGGATCCCGCTCTACTATACGACCAAACAGCGGGAAGGCGTGCGACAGGCAGTGGCCGACCTCTCGGGAGCGCGCGAGAGCCTCACGAACACACGCCAGGATCTCCTGTTTCGGGTCAAGGATGACTTCGTCCAAGCGCAACGCGCAGAACGGCTGGTCACGATCCTCCGCGATGCGATCATCCCACAAGCGACAAAAGCGCTGCAAGCATCCCAGGCTGGGTATGGGGTCGGCAAGGTCGATTTTCTCACCTTGCTGAACAGCCTGCTGACCCTGCAAGATAGCGAACNNTCGCATGGCGAGATGGCTGCGCATGAGAAAGCCCTGGCCAGACTGGAGGAAGTGACCGGCGGGCCGCTGACGATCACCGGCCACCTCCCTTCCGCCGAAGGAAGGCACTCGATGGAAAGCGGACAGCGGAACACAGGAAGGATGCCTTCTCCGTGAGACGACGGACCCTGATGATCAGCCTGGCAAGCCTCCTGATTGCGAGCTTGGCCGTCGCATCCTGGTTCGTCGCCCGTGAACCGGTGCCGCCGGCGGCGGGACTACCACAGGAACCGCGGGCCAGCATGTCCGACATGGAGATGACTGGAGACATGCCAGCGCCTGCTCATGACGAGCACGAAGGCACGGGCGATGCAGGCATGCCCGGAGCTGCAGCGAACACCATGACGATCGCCCCTGAGCGGTTGCAAACCATCGGGGTGAAATTCCAGGAAGCAAGTCGTCGGTCCCTTGACAAAGTGATCCGCACGGTGGGGCGGGTCGAGGCCAACGAACGCTTCGTCGGGCGGGTCAACCTCAAGTTTGAAGGTTGGATTGAAGATCTCCGTATCAGCGCGGTCGGGGACCATGTGAAGAAAGGACAGATCCTCTTCACCATCTACAGCCCGGATCTGGTGGCGACCCAAGAGGAGTACCTGTTGGCGCTCCAGAGTTACCGGGAACTGGGAAAGAGTGAATTCCCTGAGGTAGGCCGCGGCGCCAAGGAGCTGTTGGAAGCCACCCGACGCCGCTTCCAGCTGTGGGATGTGCCTGAGTACCACATCAAGGAGCTCGAAGAGACCGGCAAAGTCCTGCGCACGCTGCCGATCCATGCCCCGGTGACCGGGACCGTCATTCGCATGCAGGCGCGGGTCGGAACCTACGTCACGCCGGGGACCGAGCTGTACTTCATTGCCGATCTCTCGAAGATCTGGATCTTTGCGGACATCTACGAATATGAGTTGCCCTATATCCAGGTGGGTCAAGGGGCTCAGGTGACGCTCTCCTATGATCCCAGTGTAGCTCTGCATGCGCATGTAGAGTTCATCTATCCGACACTGGATCCAAAGACGCGCACGGCAAAGGTCCGATTCGCCCTGGCCAACCCGGGCGAGAAGCTCAAGCCTGACATGTATTCCAATGTGGAGTTGAAGATCCCGCTCGGGACACGTCTCGCAGTCCCGCGCGACTCGATCATTGAATCGGGGGAGCGCCAGCTGATCTTCATCCACCATGGAGGGGGCAAGCTGGAATGGCGGACCGTCAAGCTGGGCGTGCGCGCCGGGGACTGGGTGGAGGTGGTCGAGGGACTCAAGGAAGGCGACCACATCATCACGTCGGCGAACTTTCTGATCGATTCGGAGAGCCAATTGAAAGCGGCTGTCGGCGGGATGGCGGGAATGCCGGGGATGAAGTAAAAACAGTGATGGGTGATGAGCAGGGATTGGACGAAACCTGCTTTCATTAAACCCATCACGCATCACTGATCACTCATCACGGGACTTCACAATGGTTGAACGAATCATCGAGTTCAGCGCCAGGAACCGGTTCATGGTGTTCCTGCTCGTGTTCGGTCTCGCCGCGGCGGGCCTCTGGGCCATGAAGCAGACCCCGGTGGATGCGCTGCCCGACCTGTCTGATACCCAGGTCATCGTCTATACGAAGTGGCCCGGCCGGTCGCCGGACCTCGTCGAGGACCAGATCACCTACCCGATCGTCACGGCCCTGCTCTCGGCTCCGAAGGTCACCGTGATTCGGGGCATCTCTGACTTCGGGTATTCCTATGTCTACGTCTTGTTCAAGGACGGAACCGATATCTACTGGGGACGATCCCGGGTGCTCGAATACCTGAGCCAGCTTGCCGGACGCCTGCCTGAAGGTGTGACGCCGCAACTGGGGCCGGACGCGACGGCGGTGGGCTGGGTGTTCGAGTATGCGCTCGTGGATGAGACCGGCCAGCACACCCTGGCCGACCTGCGCACATTCCAGGATTGGTACCTCAACTATTGGCTGCGGGCCGTGGACGGCGTGGCGGAGGTCGCCAGCGTCGGCGGGTTCGTCCGACAGTACCAGGTGAACCTGGACCCCACGAAGGTGCTGGCCTATCGCCTCAACGTCCAGGACATCGTCGAGAAGATTCGTCTGAGCAATAACGATGTGGGCGGTCGCGTCGTGGAATTCTCGGGAATCGAGTACGTCGTCCGAGGGCGTGGCTACATCAAGCACGTCGAGGACGTCGATCAGATCGCGGTGGGGGTGAACGAAAACGGCACGCCGATTCTCTTACGCGACGTGGCGACCGTCCGGCTCGGCCCCGACATGCGGCGCGGGCTGGTCGAACTGGATGGGCAGGGGGAAGTGGCCGGCGGGATCATCGTCATGAGGTTTGGCCAGAACGCGCTCACCGTGATCGACCGCCTCAAGGCGAAGCTCAAGGATCTGGAATCCGCCATGCCGAAGGGCGTGAAGGTGGTGATCACCTATGATCGCAGCGACCTGATCCGGGAATCCATCGCGACGGCTCAAGAAAACCTCATCGAGGAACTCGTCGTGGTGGCGGTGCTCATCATTGGGTTCCTCCTCCACCTTCGCTCCGCCCTGATCCCGATTCTCACCCTACCGCTGGCTATCCTGATCTCATTCATCCCCTTCTACTTCATGGGTATCGGCATGAATATCATGTCGATCGGCGGGATCATCGTCGCGATCGGGGATATGGTGGATGCCTCCATTGTGATGGTGGACAACGCACATCGTCGGCTAGAGGAATGGGAACGGGGAGGGCGCATCGGGGATCGGACCCAGGTCTTGATCGATTCGGCGAAGGAAGTCGGTCCTTCCATCTTCGCATCACTCCTCGTGATCGCGATTGCCTTCATGCCGGTCTTTACACTGGAGGCGCAGGAAGGGAGACTGTTCAAGCCGCTCGCCTGGACGAAGAACCTGGCGATCGCGACGAGCGCGGTGGTGGCGATCACGCTGATCCCGGCGTTGCTCGCGCTCTTTATCCGCGGACGGATCATTCCGGAGCGGCGGCATCCGATTAGCGTGGCACTGCAGAGTGTCTATGCTCCGGTCCTCCGGGTGGCGCTCCGGGCCCGGTGGCTCGTGGTGGTCGTGGCGGTGGCCCTGACCCTGGGGACGGTCCCGGTATTCCTGCGTCTGGGATCCGAGTTCATGCCGCCGCTCTACGAGGGCACGATTCTGTATATGCCGACGACGCTCCCCGGGCTTTCAGTCACGGAGGCGAGTCGACTGCTGCAGATCATGGACAAGAAATTCAAGGCATTTCCAGAGGTGGAACGGGTGTTCGGCAAGGCGGGAAGAGCGGAGACCTCGACTGATCCGGGCGCCGGGCCTGAGCGAGAACCTGGTGTTGCTGATGGCGGACCGCTCGAGCGGGGATACGGGGGCCGCCGAGCTCCTCGGCCTGCCCGGCGGAGTGCAGATGCTCGAGGAGGCGCGGAGCATCGCCGACTGCGTCGTCGTCGACTCCCCGCCGTTGACCACGGTCATCGATGCGCTGCCGTTCGCCCGCAGCGTCGACAGCCTGCTGATCGTGGTNNAACGGTACCCGGTCAACCTGCGCTACTTACGGGAGTTGCGCGATGATCCGGAAAAGCTCCGGCGGGTCCTCGTGGACACGCCGACCGGCGCGCAGGTGCCGCTCGCCCAGCTCGCGGCCCTGCGGTTCGTGAGCGGGGCGCCGTCGATCCGGGATGAGAACGCGATGCTCGCCGGCTATGTCTTCGTGGACATGGCAGGGCGCGACGTGGGGGGCTACGTGGAAGATCTGAAGCGAGTGGTGAAGGACAAGGTCCCGCTTCCCACCGGCTATACGATCATGTGGTCCGGTCAGTATGAATATATGCAGCGGGTGCGGGAGCGGCTCACGATCTTCATTCCGCTCACCCTCGCCATCATCTTCGTGCTGTACTACTTCACCTTTCGCACGGTTGCCGAAACCCTCATGGTCATGCTCGGGGTCCCGCTCTCCATGGTCGGCGGGATCTGGTCGCTGAGCCTGCTCGACTACAACATGAGTATTGCGGTCTGGGTTGGGCTGATCGCCCTAGCCGGCGTCGGCGCCGAGACCAGTGCGGTCATGCTGGCGTATTTGGATGGGGCCTGCGACCGCCGGCGGGAAGCCGGGACCCTGCGCACGCTCCCCGATCTGTTGCAGGCGGTCCAGCAAGGGGCCTTGGAACGTATCCGGCCGGTCACCATGACCTCACTCTCCAACATTCTCGGATTGATGCCGGTCATGTGGGCTACGGGCACAGGGGCCGACGTGATGAAGCGGATCGCCGCCCCCATGGTCGGCGGCGTCTTCACCGCGATGCTGCTCACCCTGGTGGTGATCCCCACCCTATATGTGATCTGGCGCTGGCAGACTGAGGTCAAACATCTCAGGAAGAAGGAAGGTTCCGCTGCAGAACGGGAGGCCGCCGCAGATCTTGAACCGGCGTAAGGAAGAAACGAGGCTTGGCCTGTTCGTGGCGCGTCAAACCTGGAGAGGGAGCGGCTGAGGCAGGAGGAGGAGAATTGTCATGAAGTGGGATCACGTGAGGTGGGGATGGTTGGCGGCCGCCATGTTGCTGGCGCTGAATCTCATGATGTTGCTGTGGCCTGATCGCATGCTCCCGTCCGCCGCAGAGACCAAGCGAATCCAATACAGAGTGGTGGATGTGCCAGGCGACACTCAAACCATGCAAGCGACGTTGAACGAGTATGGCAGCACGGGATGGGATCTTGCAGCNNCGTCTGTCATATGAGCGTATCGGCCGATGCGAGTCTGTCCGCCCTGTACAAAGGACGGCAGTTCTTCTTCTGTTCTGAGGTCTGTCTCCGGACCTTTCTCGGAAGCCCGGAGCGATTTGCAAAAGAAAAGACGGCGGCTGAGCCACTCCAGGTCACACCAGAGACCTACCCCCGATTGTCCGGCAAACAGGTCGGCGCGATCGAGGAAGTACACGGACCGGTCGTTGATATTGCGTGTCAGTACCTCCCACCACTCCACCAAGCCATTGCTGCCGCACTCGATCATGATGTCTACACATTCGAGGTGCACCAGCATCTGGACGAGCGGCATGTACGGGCGATTACGTTGCACCGCACCAGTGGACTGAAGCGCGGCCTACCAGTGTTTGACACGGGGTTTCCGGTCCGCGTCCCCGTGTCTCGGGCCTGCCTCGGGCGCGTCCTGAACATCTTCGGCGAACCCTTGGATGGAGGCCCCCCACTCAGCACGACGGAGTTCCGTAACATTCTGACGAAACCGGCGCCCCTTCATGAGACGCGATCGGCGAGCAGCATCCTCGAAACGGGCATCAAGGTCATGGATCTGCTGTTTCCGTTCGTTCGAGGCGGGAAAACCGGCCTGTTCGGTGGCGCCGGTGTCGGCAAGACTGTCTTGCTGACCGAGTTCATGCACGCCATCGTCTCACTGCATCAAGGAGTATCGGTGTTTGCCGGAGTTGGGGAGCGGATCCGTGAGGGCCATGAGCTCTGGCATGAAATGCGACAGGCCGAGGTCATGCCGCAGACGCTGATGGTCTTCGGGCAGATGGACGAGTCGCCCGGCGTGCGGTTCCGGGCAGGGCTGACGGCGCTCACCTATGCGGAGTATTTCCGGGACGCCTTACACAAGGAAGTGCTCTTTCTCATGGACAACGTGTTCCGTTTCGTG